>ERZ802830.1460-NODE-1460-length-22581-cov-7.05296_pt1 | contig 22581 bp, 26 predicted proteins | sample MGYA00345654_ERZ802830 | MGnify/ENA primary metagenome ERZ802830 (study PRJEB30503, sample SAMEA104212375) | marine metagenome | biome: Westerlies Biome; feature: [SRF] surface water layer (ENVO:00010504) within the epipelagic zone...; material: water...
GATTGAAGATCTATTAATTGTTTTTGCATATCACTTCTTATAAGTGGATCTAATGAATAAAATTCTGTCGACAAAATTAAATTTTATAACATCATTTATTTCCTTTAGAGTTCTTATTTCCACGATTAAAATTGGTTTTTTACCTTTCATTTTTTCTAAATATTTCCCAACTTTTAATAGCGTATTTTTTATCCCACCGCAATAATCAATATGATTGTCTTTGATTATTATAGAATCAAAAAGTCCCATCCTATGATTTTCCCCACCACCTATTTTTACAGCCCATTTTTCTGGATATCTAAAGTTCGGAGATGTTTTTCTCGTATCTAATATTTTACAATTAAAGTTTTTAATTTTATTTTTTAACCTTTGGGTGATTGTTGAAATACCACTCATTCTTTGCATAGTATTAAGCACAAGCCTTTCTGTTGCCAGAATTGACTTAGCTTTACCCTTTACAGTAAAAGCTACTGAACCTGATCGAGCAAAATCTCCATCATTCATAAACTTTTTAAAAACAATATTTGAATCAAATTGATTAAATATTTTTTCTGCTAATTCAACTCCTGAAATTATACAAGATTTTTTTACAATTAGTTTAGCAGATTTATAAGAATCAAATGGAATACACGACTCACTACTATGATCAATATGACCAATATCTTCAATTAATGCATTGTTGATGAAACTATCAATAAATTTTTTATGACTCTGATAAAATGATTTATACATTATTATTAACTTAAAGCCAACATTCGATCTATAGGAGCTTTTGACTTGGAGATTAATTTACTGTCAAGGTTTATTTGAGGAGTTTCATTAATTAAACAATTATAAATTTTTTGAAGTGTATTTAATCTCATGTATGCACACTCACTACAAGCGCAGGTTTCATCTTCAATTGGGGCAGGAATAAAAATTTTATCAGGACATTTTTTTTTCATTTCATGAAGAATTCCAGATTCAGTTGCGACAATATATTTATTACTTGAATCTCTTTGAACAAAATCGAGAAGTCCCGAAGTACTTCCAATAAAAGACGCTATTTCGAGTATTGAGGATACAGCTTCGGGATGTGCAATAAATTTTGCATCAGGATTTACTTTTGCTAAGTTTATAATCTTTTCCAATGAAAATGCCTCGTGTACTAAACACGAACCATTCCATAAAATCATCTTTCTACCTGTTTGCTTTATTAAGTAATTACCTAAATTTTTATCAGGGGCAAAAATAATAGACTTATTTCTAGGGATACTTTCAATAATTTTTTTAGCATTTGAAGAGGTGCAAACTAAATCGCTAAGCGCTTTTATTTCTGCAGCACAATTTATATAGCTTACTACAATTGAATCAGGATACTTTTGGATAAATTTTTTAAAATCTTTGGGAGGACATGAATCGGCTAAAGAACATCCTGCATTTAAATCAGGTATTAGTACCTTTTTGGAGGGATTTATTATTTTTGCAGTTTCGGCCATAAAATGAACTCCTGCCAAAACAATTGTCTTTTGGGTAACTTTTGCTGCGCATTGAGCGAGATATAGACTATCACCCAGATAATCTGCTAGCTCCTGGACCTCAGGGGACTGATAATAGTGACATAATATAACTGCATTTTTTTCTTTTTTTAAATTATTTATTTCATACGCATAATCAATATTATCTATATGAGTGTTGTGATTAAAAGAATTATTATTTGTTTTCTTTTGTGAACGAATATTAAGAGACCTCATAGATATTTTATTTATGCTAAATTATTTAATTAATTTTTCAAAATCACTTATTTGGCTTGCATTTTTTATGTTGTATTTTCCAATATTAGTTCTCACTAAATTTGTTAAATAGGCACCACTATCTAATTTTTTTCCAAAATCATTTGTAAGAGATCTTATATATGTTCCTTTGCTGCATTCTACTTCGAAATGAAATTTTGGTGGTTTATAGGACTTGAATTCAAATCTGTCAATTTTAACTTTTCGAGGTTCAATTTTTATTTTTTTATTTTCTCTAGCATACTTATACATAGGTTTTCCATTTATTTTAAGCGCCGAGTAAGCTGGAGGGAACTGATCAATAATACCAATAAAATCATTTATTTTATTTTTAATTAAACTTTCATTGATATGAATCGTTGAAAAAAAATTATTTGGTTTTGTTTCCATATCAAATGAGGGAGTCGAGCAACCAAAATTCATAGTTCCGGTGTAAATTTTTTTCATGTTTTGAATTTTAGAAATATGCTTTGTCGCTTTACCAATAGCTAAAATAAGTAGTCCAGAAGCAAGAGGGTCAAGTGTTCCAGTATGCCCAACCTTAAGTTTATCTATATTATATAGTTTTTTTATTATAGAGCGAACCTTATTAACTACTTGAAAAGATGTCCAACTAATTGGTTTATTAATTAAAATAAATCTTCCCTCGTATATTTCACTTTTAGATATTTTATTATCAAATACTTCCATAAAGTAAAGCTATAGTACCAATAATTAAGCAATAAATACCAAAAAACTGAAGTTTACTTCTCTCGACTAATTTTATCATCCATCTACAAGCAATAACTCCAGTGATAAAAGCAGACATAAAACCAATAGCCAAAGAAAAACTAACTTCTGTATCAATTAAGTGTTTATTTTGAATGAAATTTTTTGTAAGTGCACCAAAAATTAAAGGAATTACCATTAAAAAAGAAAATTTAGATGATTCTTTTCTACTAATCCCAAGAAAAAGAGCCATAACAATTGTTGAACCACTTCGAGAAATTCCTGGAAGAATAGCAAAGGCTTGAACCAAGCCAATTAAAAAAGCATGTTTATACCCAACTTTTTTTTCATCAAATTTAATTTTATTAGAAAAGTACAATATTAAACCGGTAATTATTAACATACTTCCAGTGAGAATTATATTTGAATTGAATAATATTTTTATCTGCTTTTCAAATACTAGTCCAACTAAAGCAGCAGGTATAATTGATATTATTATTTTTAAAAAAAAACTATGTGAATCATTATGATTTGTTTGAATAATATTTTTTAATAATAAAAATAGATCCTTTCTAAATACCCATAAAGTACTTAATGCAGTTGCTGTGTGAAGAACAATTGTAACCAATAGACCATTTTCGTTAAAAAAGTTAATATTAAAAAAAGCTTTAGATAATTCGATATGACCACTTGAAGAAATTGGAAGAAATTCTGTTAAACCTTGAATTATTCCTATTAGTAATAATTTAAGTTCTTCCATTTGTTTATTTAGGATTTTTTAATATTGAAAAAATTGCAATTCCAAAACCTATAATTATTATTGTAGGGGCAAGTCTGATTCTTTGAAAATTAAAAATTTCTTCATTAAAAAAATCAGGATTATCACTTTCACCTCCTGACATAAATATAAAACCAACTCCTATTGTTAAAATAGAAATAAAAAGTATTATAAAATTAGCTTTTTTAAATAAAAAAGCTTTTTTGTTAATAGATTTCATCTGATTTTAAATTTAGAAATTTTTTTATACCATAATACGAACAAAAAAAAGTTATACAAATACCAAGAAAAAATACACCCAATAATAAAATTGAAATAAAAGGTAATTCTTGCAGAAGGCCAATTTCATTATAATTAGCATCTATTTTTTTTATTAAAATAATTAATACTATTGTTGCTAAAGAAGATGAAATTAAGCTGAGTTTTAGGTACTGAAGTATTATTGGTTTTTGAATGAACCACTTTGTTGCACCAACCATCTGCATTGTTTTGATAGAAAAACGTTTAGAATATATTGATAGTCGAATTGAACTATTGATTAATATGAATGCAATAATAATAAATGTCAGACTTGATACAAGCATCCAAAACTTTATTTTTTCAATATTCTCTTCCAAAAGATTTAAAAGTGGTTGATCATATTGAACCTCCTCAATAAAAGGATATTTTAAAAAGGAAGTACTTATTTCTTTGATTTTTTTTGACTTTACATAATTAGCTTTAAAATAAATATCTAGGGAGCTTAGTAATGGATTATAACCTAAAAACTCCATAAAATCCTCTCCTATTTCATTTGCATAAATTTTTGCTGCATCTTCCTTCGAAATGAAGTTTATTTCTTTAGTAGCTTTTTGAAGTTGAATAGTTTTTTTTATTTGTTCAATTTCAATTGGTTTAGTATTGTCTTTAAAATATATTGTCAGGGCTAATTGTTCCTTAAAGTGATTGGCTAATTTATTGGAGTTAAACAAAATAAGTCCAAAAAATCCTGTTAAAATAACAACCATAATGTTTATTAAAATAACTGAAAAATAATTTGACAGTAATTTTCTTTTTTGATAATTATCCTCTGGATTTTTTTTCAATTTTTTTAATTATGACATAAAATTAATAAACCAAAATGACTTACTATTATCAATCAATAAATATTCTTTTTTTCCTTTCGTTCAATAAATGTATTTTTACTTTTTTAAATATAATATTGTGATTTACAATTTTCAGTCAATTGAGTTAAAATGGCAAAAATATTGGAGCAAAAACAATACTTTCAAAGCAGAAAATAAAAGTAAAAAACCTAAATATTATGTTCTTGATATGTTTCCATATCCTTCTGGAGCTGGACTACATGTTGGTCATCCTCTTGGATATATAGCTAGTGATATTATTGCTAGATATAAAAGACACAAAGGTTTTAATGTTTTGCACCCTCAGGGTTTTGATTCTTTTGGTCTACCAGCTGAACAATATGCAATTCAGACTGGTCAACATCCCAAAAAAACCACTGAAGTAAATATTAAAAGATATCGGGATCAATTAGACAAGATGGGTTTTTCTTTTGATTGGTCTAGAGAAATTAGAACTTCAAAGTCTAAATATTATAAATGGACGCAATGGATATTTATTAAGCTTTTTGAGAGTTATTATGATTTAAATATGGATAAGGCACTTCCAATTTCTGAGCTAATTAGAAAATTTAAATCTAATGGAACAAGAAATTTAAATGCACATTCAAGTTCAAAAGTAGATGAATTTTCTTCCAAGGAGTGGAATTCTTTTGAGGCATCAAAAAAAGATCAGATTTTACTAAAATACAGATTAGCCTATTTATCAGATACTGAAGTCAATTGGTGTAAAGATTTAGGAACAGTATTAGCGAACGATGAAATTATTAATGGGGTTTCGGAACGAGGTGGTTATAAGGTGGAGAAAAAAATGATGAGACAATGGAGTATGAGAATTACAGCATATGCTGAACGATTACTCAAAGGACTAGATCTAATTGATTGGCCTGATTCGTTAAAGGAAATGCAACGAAATTGGATAGGAAAATCAAAAGGAGCAACCATAAAATTTAAAATAAAAAACTCCGAGCAAGAAATTGAGGTTTTCACAACAAGACCTGATACTTTGTTTGGAGTAACATTTATGAACCTTGCTCCAGAGCATGAGTTAGTTTTAAAAATTGCAAATAGAAATCAAATTAAAAAAATTAGGCAATACATAGATGAGGTTTCTAATAAATCTGATTTAGAAAGAATAACTGAAAATCAAATCATTAGTGGTCTTTTTACAGGGGCATATGCTATCCACCCTTTAACCTCAGAAAACATACCTATATGGATTTCAGATTATGTGCTTGCAGGATATGGAACAGGGGCAGTGATGGCTGTTCCATGCGGGGATGATCGAGATTATTCTTTTGCAAAAAAGTTTGGAATTCCAATAAAAAATATTTTTAAAAATATAGATATTTCAGAATCAGCATTTATTCAAAAAAAAGGCTTTAAACTTAAAAATTCTAAAATCTTAGATGGTTTAAATTTTGATCAGGCATACATGAAGATTATTAAACATATAGAAACATTAGGATGTGGAAAAGAGACTGTAAATTATAAAATAAGAGATTCAATTTTTAGCAGACAAAGGTACTGGGGAGAACCAATTCCAATATATTATATTAATGGTTTACCTAAAGCAATTGAGACCAAATATTTACCTATAAAACTACCCAGTGTTGATAAATATCTTCCGACAAATGATGGAAGTCCCCCTCTGGGAAATGCTGAGAAATGGGCATGGGATGAAAAAAGAAAAAAAATTGTTTCCAAAAAAAAAATTGATAATAAATTTATTTTTCCAATGGAATTAAATACAATGCCAGGATGGGCTGGAAGCTCCTGGTATTTTTACAGATATATGGACCCAAATAATAATGACATTTTTGTTGGTAAAGATGCTGTGAATTATTGGAAAGATGTAGACCTTTATATTGGAGGTAGTGAACATGCTACTGGACATTTGTTATATTCAAGATTTTGGCAAAAGTTTCTTTATGATATTAATTTACTTCCCGTAAAAGAATATGCTCAAAAACTTGTAAATCAAGGAATGATTTTGGGTTCATCGGCATTTATATATAGAAAATCAGGAACAGATGAGTATTATTCAAAAAATAAAATAGGAGATTTTGATTTTGAACCTATTAGAATAGATATCTCATATGTTAATGAACTGAATCAGCTAGACTATTCGGTTTTGAGAAAGAGTCAAAAAAAATTTTCAAAATCTAAATTTATTTTAGAAAATGGAAAATTCATTGTAACAAGAGAAGTTGAAAAAATGTCCAAATCAAAATATAATGTCGTAAACCCTGATGAAATTTGTAGAGAGTATGGTGCAGATACTCTGAGGATGTATGAAATGTTTCTTGGGCCTCTTGAACAATCAAAACCATGGAATACTTCAGGAATAATAGGTGTTCACTCTTTTTTAAAAAAATTCTGGAGGTTATTTTTCTCCGAGAATGACTTAAAAATAACTGATAATAAACCTTCAGTAGAATCTATTAAAATCTTACACAAAACGATAAAAAAAATTCATGACGATATAAACTCAATGTCTTTTAATACATGCATAAGTAATTTTATGATTTGTGTAAATAAATTAACCAATATTAATTGTAGAGAAAGATCTATTCTCGAACCACTAACAATCTTGATATCGCCATTTGCTCCACACATAGCCGAGGAATTGTGGGCATTTTTGGGAAATAGTGACTCAATCACATATGAAAAATATCCTATTCACGATGATGCTTTCTTAATTGAAACTGATAAAGAGTACCCTATATCATTTAATGGAAAAATGAAATTTACCTTAAAATTATCTCTTGAATTGTCAATTGAAGAAATTAAAGGAATTATAATTAAAGACAAAAGAACCATCTCTCAATTAAAAAATAAAACACCAAAAAAAATAATTATTGTTCCAAGTAAAATAATAAATATTGTCTATTGATGAATATAGAAATAATTGGATTTATAGCTGCAATTATTACTACTACAGCATACTTGCCTCAAGTTTATAAAATATGGAAAACAAAAAAAACTGACGGGGTTTCCTTAATTATGTACATTGTGATGTTTTGTGGAATATCTCTTTGGCTTTATTATAGCTTGGTAATTAATAGACCTTCTCTGATAGTTGCCAATAGTGTTACTTTAATTGTAGTTTCAATGATTATTTTTTTTAAAATAAAATTCAAATAGAAATTTGCCTTGATATTTGTTGCTCAAGTGAGATAAAAGTTTCTGTTCTTGAAATTCCAGGAATTTTTTGAATATTATTATTCAAAAGATTCATAAGGTGTTCATTGTTCTTAGATAAAATTTTGACTAAAATACTCCAATTTCCAGTTGTATAGTGACATTCAATTACTTCTGGTATTTTATTTAATCTTTTAACTGCCTCAGGGTTTTCTGAGGGTTTATCAAGATAAATTCCAATGAAAGCCATTGTAGTATATCCAAGAAGCTTAGAATTTATAATTAAATGCGAACCAGATATGAGTCCTGAGCTTTCAAGTTTCTTCATTCTTTGGTGGACTGCCGCACCCGAGATTCCAACTTTCAAAGAAATTTTATTAATAGGTGTCCTAGAATCAGAAATCAATTCCCTAAGAATAATTTTATCTATTCCATCAATATTCAGTGATTCAGGTTTACTCATGATAAGATAAAATTAATTAAATAATTACTTTTTTGCAGTAATATATTTTTCTAATGCCATTGACATAGACGGAAGCCCAGGTTTAGGTGCAGATATATCAATTCTTAAATTTGCATTCTCTGCAGCTTCTTGAGTTGTTATGCCATAAACTGCAATTTTAGTATCATTTTGCTTGAAGTTAGGAAAGTTTTTAAAAAGAGAATTTATTCCTGATGGACTGAAAAAAACTAAAACATCATAATAAACATTTCTCAAGTCAGATAAGTCGCTTATGACGGTTTTATATAATTGTGCTCGCTTCCAATTTAATTTAAAGCTGTTTAGAGCTTCAGGAATCGATGGTTTCAAAATATCTGAGGTTGGAAGTAAATATTTTTCAGAGCCAAATTTATTAAATACTTCTTCTAAATCATCTATATTTTTATCACCGACATAGATTTTTCTTTTCCGATACACAACGTATTTTTGAAGATAATATGCAACGGCTTCAGACAAACAAAAATATTTAGTGCTGTCAGGTACTTTAAATCTCATTTCGCTGGTTAATCGAAAGAAATGGTCAACAGCATTTCTGCTAGTTAATATAATATTATCAAAATCAGCAAAGTCAATTTTCTGCTTTCTTACTGATTTTGCATCTAGTCCTTCTACATGTATAAAAGGTCTATAATCAATTTTTAGTTTTAATTTTTCTTGAATTCTCTTATATGGTGATTTGTCAGATGCAGGTTCAGGCTGAGAAATTAGTATTGTTTTTAAACTCATAGGATTTTTTTTCTAAACTTTACAAATAATAATTTGCAAGAAGTACCCACGGTAATATTTTTGACGCACAAATATAGTAAAATAAATAGATAAAATTTTTTGTTGAATCTTTTAATATTTTTACTAATGCATTCAAATTAAAATAAATTGATAAAGAAATAAAAGTAACTAGTATATACTTGAAAGATTTTAACGTTAAAAAACCATTTAGCTCAAGAGTGGTTGTTATAACAATTAAAAAAAAGATACTTTGGAAATTGAAAATTAAAGAATGAAACCAATATTGCTGTAAAATAATCCAATTTTTAATTATTCGAAGAATAATGATATAATTTAAACTTCTTAAAAGCATAAATATAGCCAGTAAGATTGAGATTTTTAAAAAATTAAAAATTGTGATAGGAATATCGAGAAAATATTTTCCAAAAAATGATAAAAATAAACTAATTGATATCAAAATATAAGAATAAATTAATAAGTAAAATTTATCAAAAATTTTAAAATTTCTATCAATAAGATACCTTTGGTAATAAAGTTTAATTTTAAAAGGATTTTTTAAAAAATCAAATTGATTAGGATCAATTTTTTTTATTAAAAAAACTAAAAATCCAAGAAAAATTATGACAGATAATATTAAATTATTTGAGTTTAAATTTTGATTTTCTAATAATTCCACACCATAAAAATATATCTTTTAGTTGGTTTTCAATTTCAAACTCTCTTTTAGGTAGAAAAAATATTTAAGTTTGTAAAGATGGAAAAAGTATTAATAATAATTCCAACATACAATGAAGTTGATAATATTTCTCATATTATATCAAAAATTTTTATTTGTGCACCAAATGTTGATATTTTAGTCGTAGACGACAGCTCCCCTGATGGAACCAGCCTAGTAGTGAAAAAAATAATAAACAAGTATCCCGAGAAACTTTTCTTGTTGAATAGAAAAGAAAAGTTAGGATTGGGACCTGCATACATAGCTGGTTTTCAATGGGCGCTTGAAAAAAACTATGAAGTTATTTTTGAAATGGATGCAGATTTCTCTCATGACCCAAAAGAAATATTGAACATGTTAAAAATTCTTAATGATGGTTTTGATTTAGTAATTGGTTCTCGTTATAAGGAAGGAATTAACGTTTTAAATTGGCCACTAGGGAGAATATTACTGTCTTATATTGCATCTTTGTACGTTAGGTTAATAACAGGGATGCCAATAAGAGACTCAACTTCTGGTTTTGTTGCATATAAAAGTATTATTTTAAAAAAAATCAGTTTAGACAACATCAAGTTTCAAGGCTATGCATTTCAGATAGAAATGAAATATAAATCTTGGATAAATGGTTTTAATCTAATCGAGCATCCAATTGTATTTAAAAATAGAGTTAAAGGTGAGTCTAAAATGAACATAAGTATTTTCTGGGAAGCAATTTTTGGAGTTATAAAAATGCGCCTATTTAAGTAAATGACGATGAAAAAAAAACTTATTAAAAACGCTACTATAGTTAATGAAGGTAAAAAGCTTATCCAAGATCTTTTGATCAATGGGAATAGGATTGAAAAAATTGGATTTAATATAAACTTAAATTGTAAACATGAAGTGATTGATGCGGAGGGGCTACATTTACTGCCAGGAATGATTGATGACCAAGTTCATTTTAGGGAGCCTGGGCTTTGCCATAAAGGAGATATCAGCAGTGAATCTAGGGCAGCTGTTGCAGGGGGAGTAACTTCGTACATTGAAATGCCAAATACTATACCACAGACTACGACAATAGAAAATCTAAACAAAAAATTCCATATTGCGTCAAAATCATCATTCGCAAATTATTCTTTTTTATTTGGTGGAACAAATAAAAATATAGATCAAATATTAAAATTAGATAAAAATAAAATTGCAGGGATAAAGCTTTTTCTTGGTTCTTCAACAGGAAACATGTTAGTTGATGACCCAAAAGTTTTAAAAAGAATTTTTAAATCAACTGATTTATTAATTGCAGTTCATTGTGAAGACGAAACTACCATAAAAAATAATTTAAATAAGTATATTAATGATTATGGAGATGATATTCCAATAAATTGTCATCCAAAGATCAGATCGGAAGAAGCATGCTACTTATCCTCTGCTAAGGCGATTTCTTTGGCAAAAGAAACTGGGGCTAGATTACATGTTTTCCACATATCAACAGCAAGAGAAACAAATCTTTTTTCAAATAATATAAAATTGGAAGATAAAAAAATCACTTCTGAAGTTTGTATACATCATCTATGGTTTTCAGATAAAGATTACTCTGAGAAGGGTTCATTAATTAAGTGGAATCCATCTGTAAAATCAATTGACGACCAGACTGAGTTGTGGAAAGCTTTAAACGATGATAGAATTGATATTCTTGCAAGTGATCATGCTCCTCATACATTGACTGAAAAGCAAAATAAATATTTAGATTGCCCCTCTGGCGGACCCCTTGTTCAACACACTCTTTTAGCTATGCTAACTTGTGTAAAAAATAAAAAATTAAGCATTGAAAAATTAGTCCAGAAAGCTTGTCACAACCCGTCAATCCTTTTTCAGATAAAAAATAGAGGATTTATAAAAGAAGGATATTATGCAGATTTGGTATTAGTAGATTTAAAATCAAAAACAAGAGTTACAAAAAAATCATTGCTTTATAAATGCAAGTGGTCACCTTTTGAAAAGTCTATATTTGATGCAAAAATAATAATGACATTTGTTAATGGCTTTAGGGTTTTTGATAATGGGATAATAAACGATAATCTCGTTGGCCAACAATTAGAATTTAATAGATGAAAAAATTTTTATTGTGTCTGATTTTACTTTTTTATAGTTGTTTATCTTCAGGAATAAACGAATATAAAAGTATCATTTCCAAAGATGTAATGAAAAATATTTTAAAGGATATAATTTTAATGGAATCAATAAAAAAAAGCTATAGTTCGAGAATTGATGATAAAAAAATATTTGGTGATAAATATATTTTTGAAAAATATAATGTAACTCAATCCCAAATTAGTGAAAGTCAAGACTTTTATGCTAAAAACCCCAAAATCTATGCCAAAATATATGAGGATATACTTTTAGATATGGAAAAAATGGTTGATAGTGTTGAGGTGTTAGTAAAAATTCAAGAACACAATGACGAACAAAAAAAACTTTTTTTGAGTAATTTGAAACTTTTAATCAGAGATATTAAAGCTAAAGATTCGATAAAAAAATAACCAGATAAAAAACTTTTATAATATCTCTACTCCGTATTTTTCTTCCTGAACTTAATGTTCTTAATATAGATCCATTTTTCATACAATATTAATACAACAATAACAGTAACATCACATTGACTGGATCAATTTTAAATATTTTTGCATCAAAATCATTAAATGAATAAAATAATTTTATTACTAGTTTCTTTTTTGGCAATTGTTTCTACTTCAGCTAAAGACACTTCAACTGTAAATTCATTTCTTGGAAAATGGAAGTCATTTGAAGATGAAATAATCAGTATTGAATATAACAATAAGAGCAATGAGGCGTCGTTTAGCAGGTCATTTAATAATGAAATAGTTTCCGAAGGAATTATTATCGTTGAAAATGGCTTTTTAGCTGTAACAAGAAAAGACACGTTATTAAGCTATAAATTAAAATATGCATTTTCTCCTGACGGTGAAACACTTGTTGTTATGAAACCTAATTCGAGGCAAGCTTGGTTGTTATATAGAACTAGCTATTATTAGAATAGTGAATAGAAAATGAACACGAAATAAAAATTTAGTTTGGTTTTATTTTGGTTAACTTGAATTAGGTAGCAGAAATGTTACCTTTTTCTTTCTATATGCTAATAAGTGTTACAAATAATATTGACTTTAAGGTCAAGTTTTTTCAATTAGCTTTTTTTGCCTTAGCTCTTGACCAGTTATCTTTTTTAGATACAAAGTATTAAACAATATTTCAAACTTTATTATCCTTTTTCTTTAATCGTAATAAATATATATTTGTATAATAAGATTGAATTATGCCAAAAAATTTTGTTCAAGAATTAGTTAAACGTGGGATGCTTCACAATATTACTCCTGATACAGAAAATTTCTTACTTAAAAATAAAACTTCGGGATATATTGGTTTTGATCCAACGGCCGAATCTCTTCATATTGGTAGTCTTGTTCAAATAATTATTCTAATGCATTTTCAACAATCAGGTCATAGACCAATTGTATTATTGGGTGGGGCAACAGGAATGATTGGAGATCCTTCAGGTAAATCAGATGAAAGAAATCTATTGGATAAAAATACTTTAAAAACCAATGTTAAATTAATTAAAAATCAATTTGAAAATTTTTTAGATTTTCAAACAAAAAATAATAATACCGCATTATTAATTAATAATTACGATTGGATGAAAGAATTCTCATTATTAGATTTTTCAAGAGAAATTGGCAAAAATATCACGGTCAATTATATGATGTCAAAAGATTCTGTAAAAAAAAGAATACATGGAGATGATAAAGAAGGGATGTCATTTACAGAATTTACTTATCAATTAATTCAAGGCTATGATTTCCTTCATCTTTACAATAATTTTGATTGTAAAATTCAAATGGGAGGAAGTGATCAATGGGGAAATATTACAACTGGAACAGAGCTAATTAGAAGAAAAGTAGCTGGAAAAGCATATGCTTTAACTTGTCCATTAATAACAAAATCTGATGGATCAAAATTCGGAAAAACTGAGCATGGTAATATTTGGTTAGATAAAAATAAAACCTCTACATACAAATTTTACCAATATTGGCTTAATACCTCTGATGAAGATGCAGAATCATATATTAAAATTTTCACTTTTTTAAGTTTAAACAAAATTGCAATTATTATTGATGAACATTCAAATAGTCCTCATAAAAGATTACTTCAAACTCAGTTAGCAGATAATGTTACAGAATTAGTCCACGGAAAAAAAGAGCTAAAAAAAGCAAAGACTGCATCCAAAATCTTATTTGGAAAAGATACTGCAAAGCACCTAAAAAAAATTGATCAAAAAACTTTTTTAGAAATTTTTGATGGTGTGCCTCAAAAAGAGTTATCAATTAAATCTCTTAAAAAAGGTATATCAACCATTTCAGCATTATCAACTGAGTCTAATTTTCTTAAATCTATTAGTGAAACTAGAAGGGCTTTCAGAGAGAATTCTATTATGATAAATAAAATAAAAGTTGATGAGGGGTATATGTTAGGTTCATCAGATTTGATTGGAAAACAATTTATTTTATTGCAAAGAGGCAAAAAAAATTATTTTATTTTGAAATTCAGTTAAAAATAAATTGTATTACAGCCTCTAATTTCTGAATTATCAATCCTACCCAGTACTTCAAATTTTCCTGAAGAATGAATTTTACCTACATCATCTGATGCTATAAAAGGACAACTCCCAAAATTTGCTAAATCTATAATATTTAAAGCTCCAGTGTCAGTAATTTTTGATAAAGATAGAGGATCTTCAATTTGTCTGACTAAGATTTTCATCCATGGGGGGCATTCAAATAGTCCTTTTCCTTTTGAATACGCTTGGGAGAGAATTTCTGTCATCCCGTATTCTGAATGAATTAATGAAACCCCAAATCCATCACATAAAAAATTATGTAATTCTTCCCTTGTTATTTCTTTTCTCTTACCCTTCATACCCCCTGTTTCAATTATAGTGGTATTGTTTAAATTTAATTTATATTTTTCAATAAAATCTATAAGAGCAAAAGAAACCCCTATCAAAATGGTTTTTTCTTTTTTGTAATCAAGTTCTAGTAGATTTTTGTTTAATTCATCAAAATTAGTTAGATAAAAACCACTTTTAGCTGATTTGCTTTTTTTTATTAATTCTTTTACCATGTAAATTAATGATGAATCATTTCGTTCATAATATCCAGGAAGTAATGCAAGTATGTTATATTCTCTTATATCTCCATAAAAAAGTTCAAAACAGTCAAAAAAACTTTTTTGATAAGTTTTTTCATTTTCCAAAAAATGTTGGGATCTATTATGACTTGTTGTTCCACTTGATCTAAAAATAATTTTTGGTTTTGAATTAAATATTTTTACCTGATGTTTTTTAAAAAAAGAAATTGGAAGAAAGGGGATTTCATTTATTGAACTTATTGAAAAAGGGGGTCTATTGATTAGATCACAATAACTTCTATATGTTTGATTTAATTTATAGTGATGAAATAAAAGATTATGGCAAGCATCCTCAAAATCAGATTTTGATTTAATTTCATGAAAGGACTTAGTTGATGTCATAAATCTCAAATTTAATTCTCAATAATAATTTATTAGCTATCTTATTTGACAATTAATTTAAAATTAAATTAACGTTGTTAAATAAATTAATAATTACATTTATTATATCATACAAATAAAATCAAATCATCATGAAAAATAAAATAAAAATTTTGCTAGTTGATGATGAACCGGATGTGATTGAAATTTTGACATATAATCTTTCTAATCAGGGATACGAAATTTTTTCTGCTAATGATGGGATAAAAGCCATAAAAGTTGCCAACAAAATATTGCCAAATCTAATTATAATGGATGTTATGATGCCAAATATGGATGGGATTGAAGCATGTGAGTTATTAAGGAAGAATAGTAAATTTAATAATACAATAATTATGTTTCTTTCTGCTAGAGGTGAAGATTTTTCTTATGTTGCTGCATTTGATGCTGGTGCGGATGATTATGTTACTAAGCCAATTAAACCAAAAGTTTTAATGTCCAAAGTAAAATCATTGCTTAGGAGGTTCAAAGGTTTTGAAAATTTTGATGATGTTATTGAGGTTGGGGATTTTATAATAGATAGAGAAAAATATAGTGTTATTAAAAATCAAAAACAATTCTCTTTACCTCGAAAAGAATTTGAATTGATTTTTTTATTAGCTTCAAATATTGATAAGGTTATAACTAGGGAGAAAATAATGAATAAAGTATGGGGTTCCGAAGTTGTTGTTGGTGATAGAACAATAGATGTACACATAAGAAAATTAAGAGAAAAATTTGGAAATGAATATTTCAAAACTATAAAAGGTGTTGGATATAAGTTAATAGTTAATTAAAAAATCTAATATTGAAGAAGAATAATATTTTAGTCCTTTCGTTCTTAATTTCCTTTTTTTTTTCTACCGCAACCCTGTTAATTATTTTTATAATTGAAGAGAATATAAAAAATTTTTTTACTTTATTTTTTTTGACTTTTACTACTTATCATATCACATTATATTTTAGCTTCAAGCTTTTTTTATCAAAGACTATAAAAAAGCTTATTGATGAGTTTTATTCATCAGAATATAATTTAAGTGATCAAAGTAATTTAGATAATCTAGATTCATTATCTAAATCATTAAAAGAATATGCTAAAAATAAAAACCTTCAAATAGAACTATTAAAAGATCAAGATAACTATAGAAAAGATTTTATTGGAAATATATCACATGAACTAAAAACTCCATTATTTACTATTCAAAGTTATATTTTAACTCTTATAGATGGTGGAATGGATGATCCTGATATACTAAAAAAATATTTAAAAAGATCTTCTAAAGCGATAGATAGGCTTACATATTTAGTAAAAGATCTTGATTTAATTTCTCAGTTTGAATCTGGAGTAAAAAATATTGAAAAAGAAAAATTTGATATTTTAATTATTATCAATAATGTATACGAGTTGCTTGAAATCGAATCTAAAAAGAACAAAATATCTTTAGAGTTAGATAGAAATTATTTAAAACCAATATTTGTTATGGCAGACAAGGAAAGAATTCAACAGGTAATTACAAACCTTGTTACGAACTCTATCAAATATGGAGTTGAGAATGGTACAACAGAAATCAGTGTTCAGAATTTAAACGAAGAAAAACTTATAATTAGCGTTACTGATAACGGATTAGGAATAAGTAAAGAACATTTACCAAGATTATTTGAAAGATTTTATAGAGTGGATAAATCAGGTAACAGAAAAAAGGGTGGGTCAGGTCTTGGATTATCAATTGTTAAACATGTTATAGAAGCTCATAATGAAAAAATATTTGTTGAAAGCAATAAAAATGTTGGGTCTGAGTTTTCATTTACTTTAGATAAAGTAAATTAGTATTAGTGTATTTCAATAAAATTTAATATCTAAATTATCAATCAACTATTTTGGCAAGTAAGAATAAATTAAAAAAATTTAAAGATAATGAGCAGTTTCATAATGTTATTCAACCAAAAAGAAACATTTTAATATCTGACGAATTTGAATTTAAAGGAAAATGGAAAAAAAATTTTTTTAAAAATGATAATGAAATAGTTATCGAGTTAGGTTGTGGAAAGGGAGAGTACATAATTTACTTATCACAAAAATTTCCAGATAAAAATTTCATTGGTATTGATATTAAGGGAGCTAGAATATGGCGAGGAGCCAAAACTGCACTGGATAAAAAAATTCTAAATGTTGTATTTATTAGAATGCAAATTGAATTAATCAAAAATATTTTTGAGTTAAATGAAGTTTCAGAAATATGGATAACTTTTCCGGATCCACAAATAAAATATAAGAGATCTAAACACAGATTGGTTAATCCTGATTTTCTTCAGAAATATAAAGATATTTTAATTAATAAAGGATTGGTCAATGTCAAGACGGACAGTGAGTATTTATTTGGCTACTTACATGGTATTTTAGAAAAATTAAAATGTAAAATCAATTATGTAAATCATGATATATATAAAAAATTAAATGTACCTGAAGAGGTGACTGATATTCAAACCTTTTATGAAAAAAAATTTTTAAAAATAAAAAAGCCCATAACTTTTACTCAATTTTATTTAATTGATAATGTCCAAGAATAATTTTTTTGATAAAGTTTATTTTGTAGTAAAACAAATTCCATATGGAAGGGTTTCTACATATGGTTCAATTGCCAAGTATATAGGTTCCCCTGGTTCATCAAGAATGGTTGGATGGGCAATGAATGCATCCCACTCTAGATTAAATATACCTGCTCATAGGGTAGTTAATAGGTATGGATTTTTAACTGGAAAACACCATTTTCAAGGCACTAATTTAATGCAGGACCTTCTCGAATCAGAAGGAGTTAATGTCATAGACAATCAGATTTTAAATTTTAATTCATTTTTCTGGGATCCATCAGACAACCTTGAGGCTTATAAAAATTAGTTTTCTAAAGTTATCCATTGCTTGTATTTGAATTATATTTGTAAAACATCTCTAAAATGAATATTGATAAGGATTCTATATTTGCCGTTTTAAAATTAATAAATAACCCTGGAACTCCAGAAGATATTGTTAGTAGCGGATGCGTAACAAATATTCAAATTTTTGGTGATCAAATAGATATCAATCTATCAATATCCAATCCAAGTCTTCAAGCTAGAAAGAAATTGGAAGTGGAAATCATAAAGTCCATTCATTCTAAAATGAATGTTAAGCTAAAAGTTAATGTTTTTATTAAAGTTTTAATGCCAAAAAAATCCTTTGATAAAAAAATCACAGGAAAGATAATTCCGGGAATTGATTCAATAATTGCTGTAGCATCTGGAAAAGGTGGAGTTGGTAAGTCTACTGTAACGGCTAATATTGCGGTAACTCTAGCTAGTATGGGATTAAAAGTGGGAGTTTTAGATGCGGATATTTATGGCCCGTCAATGCCTTTAATGTTTGACTTAGAAGGACAGAGACCATTAGCAAAGGAAATCGATGGTAAATCAAAGATGCAGCCACTTGAAAATTATGGTGTTAAGTTGTTATCAATAGGTTTTTTTACAAAACCTGACCAAGCAGTAATTTGGAGGGGTCCAATGGCCTCAAAGGCGCTTAATCAATTAATTTTTGATTCTAACTGGGGTGAATTAGATTTTTTATTAATTGATTTACCTCCAGGGACTGGAGATATACATTTGAGTATTGTTCAGTCTCTTCCAATAACTGGTGCAATAGTAGTCAGTACTCCTCAACCGATAGCTCTGGCTGATGCGAGAAAAGGGGTTGCAATGTTTCAACAAGAAACAATTCAAATTCCAGTATTAGGAATAATTGAAAATATGGCTTACTTTACTCCAAAAGAGCTTCCTAATTCTAAATATTATATATTTGGTAAGCAAGGAGCAAAAGATTTATCCGAATCTAAAGGTATTCCATTTTTAGGTTCATTACCTTTAGTTCAAAGTATAAGAGAAGCATCGGATTTTGGGAGACCGGCTGCTCTTCAAGAAGAAAGTTTAGTTTCCAATTCTTTTGATTTGATAACAAAGGAATTAGCTAAACAGATTATAAAAAGAAATAAAAACCTACCACCAACTAAAGTTGTTCAAATAACAACAATGACTGGATGTAGTGCAGTAAATAAATAAATATGAATAGTAGTGAAATTAAAGAAAAAGTTCTTCAGGCTTTAGATGAAATAAGACCTTTTTTGGCAGCAGATGGGGGAGATATATCTCTTGTGTCCATTGAAGAAAAAAATAAGTTAGTTAATGTTCAACTTCATGGTGCATGCGTCACTTGTACTGTGAACCAAATGACCCTAAAACATGGTGTTGAAATGACTATAAAAAAATATGTCCCCCAAATAGAAAAAGTAATTAGTATAGAGCAATAATTTTTATTTTGGAAGAAGAGATTTCTATAAAAGTAATTGACAGAGAAGAAAATATTCATTTTTTAAAAATTCCAACTGATATGGGATTTAATCTAATGGAAGCTTTAAAAGTGAATAATCTACCTGTAGAAGGAATTTGTGGGGGAATTGCACTTTGTGCTTCATGTCAATGTTATATCAATTCAAAGCATAATCTTAAAAAAAAAACTGAGGAGGAACAAGCAATGCTTGCAGAAGCATCAAATGTTGAAGAAAACAGTCGTCTTGCTTGTCAAATAGGGGTTTCAAGTGAATTAGAAGGATTGGAAATTAAAATAGCACCAGATGATTAGTTTAAAAGTATTAAAAAAAATAATTTTAATTTTTTCATTAATTTTTTTAATACTCAGTTGTAACAACATGAAAAACCCACTAGTTATTGGACACAGAGGAGCTAAAGGGCATTATTTTGAAAATACATTAGGGTCAATTGAAAAAGCTTTAGAATTAGGAGTTGATGGAATAGAAATAGATGTCTTTAGATGTGCTTCTGGCGAACTTGTAGTTTTTCATGACCAAATGGTTGATTCATTAACAGATGGAAAAGGTATGATTGAGTTATTGAGTTTGGATAGTATAAAAAAATTAAGTATTCAAGGACAAGAAAAAATACCAACATTAGTTGAAGTTCTTGATTTAATTGATGGAAAAGTAATATTGAATATTGAATTAAAAGGATCCAATACTGCATTTTTAACACATCAATTATTAAAATCATATTTTAAATCATCATTATGGAAACCTGAGAAAGTCTTTATTTCGAGTTTTAATTGGGATGAACTTAGAGCTTTTCATCAATTAAACAAGGAAATTAAAATTGCAATTTTAATTGAAAAAACAGATCCCGTAAATGCCATTGAAATAGCAAATGATCTTAACGCCTTTGCAATTAATTCAGATTATACTTTTCTTAACAACAAAAATATTTCTAAAATAAAATCAGAAAACCTAATGGTTTATGCCTGGACTGTAAATAAATTTAAAGATATCAGAAAGATGAAAAGCTTGGGAGTGGATGCAATAATATCAGATTATCCCGAAAGGGTCAAATAAAGATTTAACTTTGTTACAATCAACTATTAATTTAGTTCTATAAATATAACTTATATGGGTTTAGTCGGATTTCAAAACAGTATCTTTGTTTATGTATGAATGAAAATGATTTCATATTTCAATCTTCAAAGCTTGTAAGTGGATCTTCATCATGGGAATCTCCAAGTAATATTGCATTAATAAAATACTGGGGAAAGTATAAAAATCAACTACCTAAAAATCCATCTATTAGTTTTACCCTATCTAAATCAAAAACAATTACTAAGGTTCGGTTTAGACCAAAAAAAAAAGATGATATTAATAATTATTCTTTTTTATTTAATAATTCTACCAAGCAATCCTTTCATAAAAAAATCGATAATTTTTTTTATGAAGTTGAAAAATATATTCCATCAGCTAAACATCATTTTTTTGAAATTGAAAGTGAAAATACTTTTCCCCACAGCAGTGGAATTGCATCATCTGCATCTTCTATGTCATCTTTAGCACTATGTCTAATGGACTTTGAAAAAAAAAGTAATCCTAAAATATCAAAATCTTTTTTTTTAAAAAAAGCTTCATTTTTAGCTAGACTAGGATCAGGTAGTGCTTGTAGAAGTATTCAGGGTCCCGTTGTATCTTGGGGTCAGTCTGAATTTTACAAAAACTCCAGTCAATTATTTGGAACACCACTGAAAAAAATAGATAAAGTTTTTAAATCTTATCAGGATTCAATACTTATAATAGATAAACAAGAAAAAAAAGTTAGCAGCTCCTTAGGACATAAGCTAATGGAATCCAACCCATATGCAGAGAATAGATTTTTTCAAGCAAATAAAAATATAGATACAATAAAAAATATATTAGAGACAGGTGATGTTAAAAATTTTATTAAAATTGTTGAGTCTGAAGCATTAAGTCTTCATGCAATGATGATGACCTCATCACCATCTTTTATTTTAATGAAACCAAACACCTTATCTGTCATAGATAAAGTTATCAAGTTTAGAAATAATGGCTCAGTTCCTGTTTGCTATACATTAGATGCAGGTTCAAATATTCATTTACTTTATCCAAAAAAATATATCAATAAGATTCAGACTTTTATTACTAATGAATTATTAGAATTTTGTCAATCTGATGAGTTTATAAATGATGAAGTTGGAATTGGTGCCAAAAAAAAATAGTTTTATAAATATGAAAGGTCCATTGTTTTATGCAAAAATTCTTCTTTTCGGAGAGTATGGAATTATCAAAGATTCTAAAGGTTTGTCAATACCCTATAACTCCTACAAAGGAGGTTTAAAAATAAAGGATTTACAATTAAATGATTCCCAAAAAAAATCTCATCAAATTATAAAAAATTACATCTCTTTTTTGAAATCTATTGATTCTTTAATTATTGATTTTGACTGGAAAAAAATTAAAATTGATTTAGCAAGTAATATATTTTTTGAAAGTGACATACCTCAAAGATATGGATTGGGAAGTAGTGGAGCACTGGTAGCATCTATTTACGATAGGTATGCTTTGAATAAGATTGATATATCAAAAAGTCTTACAAATAATAAACTTCAAAAATTAAAAAATATTTTTTCTAAAATGGAATCCTATTTTCACGGAAAATCTTCAGGACTTGATCCATTAAACAGCTATTTAGGGGTTCCTATTTTAATTAAATCAAATAATAATATAGAATCTCCGGGAATTCCATCTCAAGATTTTACTGGTTCGGGTGCGGTTTTTTTGATAGATAGTGGCCTTGAAGGTGATACTGCTCCAATGGTTGATTTATTTATGCATAACATGAAAGATGAATTATACAGTAAAATAATAAAAGAAGATTTTGTATCTGTCACCGATAAATGTGTTGATGATTTTTTATCTGGATCATATAAAAAACTTTTTGATCATTTAAAAGAACTTTCAAAAATTGTTTTTAATAATTTCAAGCCAATGATCCCTGATAAATATATAGATATATGGTTGAAAGGAATTAATTCAAATGTTTATTATTTAAAACTTTGTGGTTCAGGGGGTGGAGGATATATTCTTGGATTCACAAAAAATTTAAATAACACAAAAAAATTATTGTCAGGTCATAAA
>ERZ802830.1463-NODE-1463-length-22572-cov-6.69037_pt1 | contig 22572 bp, 21 predicted proteins | sample MGYA00345654_ERZ802830 | MGnify/ENA primary metagenome ERZ802830 (study PRJEB30503, sample SAMEA104212375) | marine metagenome | biome: Westerlies Biome; feature: [SRF] surface water layer (ENVO:00010504) within the epipelagic zone...; material: water...
GGCATCGCAATGGTTTTGGTAATGACCGCTGAGCCCGAGACCGCAGCGACCGCACGCCGAGCCTTGGTGCCAGAACGGCCAACTAAGTCACGAATGACCTCTGCAACAAGGTGAGTATGATTGACATTTTTCTCAACAACGGCTTCAGGGGGAAGCGGCGCGACAGCGTAGCTTTCTACGCAATAATCGACGCCTTTGCGGCTTAGCTCCAACAGTTTTACCGTCGTCGAGCTGATATCGATGCCCACGAGTGGAGGCACCTTGGCAAAGCCTAGTTTTGTCAACACGATTCAATCCTTTGAGTGTGTCGATAGCCCAATCCAGAGCTAAAGTATCCAAGACACCCTAACACGCCGCGGTTTGGAATTTAAGTCCAGCCAGAATCGGGAAAAGGTCACTTAATACCGTGTGCAATGTGAAAACCCTACAGAAGCGCCGGTGGGTTTCCCTTATAGTTTCACGACTTGCCGGCGGCCCCTGTCATGGACAGCCGAACGGCTTATCTAGGCATTAACGGCTCGGAGATCCCAGCGTGGTAAAAGCCAGAAAACTCATGCAATACGCTGCGCTACTCGCCAGTGTAGGAGTTTGGTGGTTAGCAGGCCTCTATCTTTACCTGAGCCCTAATCTGCCCGAAGCCGATACGCTACGCAATATCACCCTGCAAACACCCATGCGGGTCGTCAGCAGAGAGGGGGCGCTGATTGGCCAGTTTGGAGAGCAAAAAAGAAAACCCCTCCAATTTGACCAAATCCCACAAAGCTTTGTCGACGCACTCCTCGCCGCAGAAGATGACGGTTTTTTCAGCCATTCCGGTATCGAGCCGCTGAGCCTGGGCAGGGCCATATCAGAACTGGTGCTCACAGGTAAAAAAGGCAGCGGGGGCTCGACGCTCACCATGCAGGTCGCGCGCAACTACTTTCTCTCTCTTGAGCGAACCTTCTTGCGCAAATTCAACGAAATTTTGCTGGCACTAGAAATCGAACAAACGCTGTCTAAAGCGGAGATTTTTGAGCTCTATGTCAATCGCGTGTTCTTAGGGCACCGTGCCTACGGATTCGAGGCGGCAGCCGAAACCTACTACGGCAAATCCCTTGCCGACCTCAGCCTGCCGCAACATGCCATGCTGGCGGGCATACCCAAAGCCCCCTCCCGCAATAACCCCCTGAGCAACCCGGATAAGGGCAAAATTCGGCGGGACTGGATACTGGGCCGGATGGCGAGCCTAGGCAAGATCACAGAAGCGGAAAAGATCGCGGCACGCAACACGCCCGTGAGCGCCGGTTTTTTTGGTCAGGTCGTTGAGGTGGATGCCGATTATGTAGCCGAAATGGTCCGTCAGGAGATGGTTGAGCGTTTCGGCAATGCGGCTTACAACGATGGATATGTGGTCTTCACCACGATCGACGCAGGCATGCAGCAAGCCGCACACGACGCCCTGCTAAAAGGTTTGCGTACCTACGACTGGCGCCACGGATGGCGAGGACCTGAGCGCCGTTTAGCCCCACGTGAAGGGGAGACCGCGGGAGAAACGCTGGCCCGCTGGGACGAAGCACTGCGCGCGATGCCCACGATTGCTGAACTACCGCCCGCTATTGTGACCGAGGTCAGCGAGAACGGTGCGACCGTCCTCATCAAGTCTGGCGACGCCATTTTAGTCCCGTGGCAGGATAATCTTGCCAAGGTCCGCCGGTACCGCTCAATCAATCAAACTGCTGCACCTGAAAAGACCGCCGCCGATTTACTAACCCCGGGAGATTTAATCCGAGTTCGTATGGTCGAGGGGCAATGGCGCCTTACACAAGTGCCGAAAGCGCAATCCGCATTAGTGTCGTTGGACCCAAAGCATGGTGCCATTCGCGCGCTGGTCGGTGGCATGGGATTCGAATTATCTAAATTCAACCGCGCGACCCAAGCGCGACGACAACCAGGCAGTAACTTCAAACCGTTTCTTTATGCCAACGCCCTCACTCGGGGCATCACTCCATCGACCGTGATCAACGACGCACCAGTCGTTCTGGACAACCTAGCCGCGGCAGAGATTTGGCGTCCTGAGAACGACAGCGGTAAATTTTATGGCCCCACTAGGCTGCGGGAAGCGCTCGCCTTTTCGCGGAATTTGGTCTCTATTCGGGTATTACAGCGCGTGGGAGTGAGGACCTTTATCGACTTTGTGGAGGGGCTTGGCTTCAATACCGAAGGCATGCAGGCAAACCTCACACTGGCTTTAGGAACCCATGCCTTCACGCCTCTTGAGATCGCGACGGGTTATACCATTCTCGCGAACGAGGGCTTCAAAGTAGAACCTTGGCTTATCGACCGTATCGAGAATGCGAAAGGCGACATCCTGTACGCCGCCGATCCCCTCGTGGCCTGTCCCGAGTGCACGAATACTCAGCTAGCAGAGGACGAGATGATCCGCATGGAGGATATTTTAGGCACCGCTGTGCCAGAGGTGCGCGCTGCGACTCGCGTCATGGATCCGAGAGTGGCGTACATCATTGCTTCCTTTTTACGAGAGGCCATCCAGCGCGGCACGGGTCGCCGAGCAAAAGTGCTGGAGCGAACCGATATTGGCGGTAAAACCGGCACCACTAACGGACCGAGAGATGCTTGGTTCTCTGGATTCAACAGTGACTTAGTCACGACTACTTGGCTGGGGTTCGACGACTACAGCCCGCTGGGCCGAAGAGAATTTGGTGGTACCGCCGCCCTGCCCATTTGGATTGATTTCATGCGCGAGGCCTTGCCGGCACCCCAACCTGATGCCCCCATGCCACCGGGTATCGTGCGACTCAGCGTCGATCGGGACTCCGGTTTGAGAGTGCAAGGTAATCCCAGCAATAGCGTGATGGAGTATTTTTTGGAGGAGTCACTGCCGGACTGGGGTAACGCTGCGAGCGAACCTATCGATACTGAAACGCTCGAAGGGATTTTTTAGGCCAAAAAAAAGCCGGCTTTGCCGGCTTTTTAAAACAATCCTGCGCTCACTTCGAGAGGCTACGCCCACCGAATCGCTTGTTAAAACGATCCACTCGACCACCTGTATCAACAATCTTCTGCTTACCGGTATAGAAAGGGTGGCACTGGCTACAAACATCCAAAGAGATGTCCTCACCCAAGGTAGACCGGGTCTTAATCTCATTACCACAGCTACACCGAGCCGTTATTTCGCCATATTGTGGATGAATATCAGCTTTCACGCCAACCTCCATTAATCTTGTTGGGTGTAAAAAAGAGGGCGGATAATACCAGAGCCTCCACCGATAGCAACATGGAATACGCCCACTCCCCCGCTTTAGTACACTAGAGACCATTAAGAAGCATATTGAGTCCAGCTTGACCGACACCGCCCAAAACATCCCCCACGATCAAACGATCTGGCGCTGTGCTGTTCCGACACCACTGAGGCGGCTATTTGATTATCTGCCGCCGGAGGGATGGTCGGGCACCATTGAGCCCGGAAGCAGAGTGCGCGTCCCTTTTGGTCATCGCACATTAGTTGCCATCGTGGTGAGTCAAGTCAGAACATCTGACCTACCCTCGGCGCGACTGCGTCATTGCGCCGCTGTCTTAGATACCAAGCCACTTTATTCAGCGACACTGAACCAGTTAGTGCAGTGGGCGGCCGAGTACTATCAGCATCCGGTCGGTGAAGTGTGGCCCTTGGCGCTGTCACCCGGCGAGCGCCGGGGTCATCCGGAGCGTCCCCGGGGGAGTCCCGGTATTAAACTCACCCTCCGGGGCGGCGGTTTGGCACCCAACACGCCCCATGGCGCGCCAAAACAAGCGAGTTTGATCGACTTATTGCGAACAGGCCCCCTAAGACTGGATAAAGCCAGAGCACTGGATTTTCAGCGCTCGGTAATCAACGCACTGATCGAAAAAGACCTTATCGAAACCTGTGAAATCGTCCGGCCTGAGCCATGGCAGACAAAAACCGCCCCCTTGCCTGCCAATCCGGAGCAGCAGTCGGCGATCGATAGCGTCCGGTCGTCTTTACATCACTTCCAGGTTCACCTGCTTTATGGCATTACTGGTAGCGGTAAAACCGAGGTCTATCTCCAAACGATTGCCACCTGCCTTAATCAAGGTCGGCAGGCCCTCGTCTTACTGCCAGAAATTGCACTGACACCACAAACCCTAGCGCGATTCGAAGCGCGGTTCGAGGCCCCTGTGGTTGCCTTGCACTCTGGGATTGGCGACGCAGCGCGAGATCGCGCATGGGCCGCCGCACGTCACGGCCATGCCGCCATCATTTTAGGAACACGATCTACCGTATTTGTCCCGATGAACCGCTTGGGTCTGATTGTGGTCGACGAGGAGCATGACGCCGCTTTCATACAACAAGATGGGCTGCGTTACTCCGCCAGGGATGTCGCCATTAAACGTGCTCAACTTGAAGGATGTAACGTTCTGTTAGGCAGCGCCACACCGAGTCTGGAAAGCTGGCATAACGCTGATAAGCAGCGCTACCAGCGCCACGTGCTCTCTCAGCGTGCGGGCAACAGCCAACTGCCAGAGCAACGCCTCATAGACATCAGTGGGTTGGAGCTGTCCGCTGGATTATCTGCCGAATTGATCAGTCACATTGAGCAAACACTGATTAACGGGGAGCAGGTGCTGGTTTTTCTCAATCGCCGTGGTTTTGCCAATGCGTTGCTTTGCCATGACTGTGGCTGGAGCAGCGACTGTCCCGATTGTGACGCACGCATGACACTCCATAAAATACCCCCGGCTCTACACTGCCATCATTGTGACCGCCGTAATCCCCTCCCCAGCCACTGCCCTGCCTGCAGTAGTAAGCGCTTAGTCGGCACGGGTATTGGCACACAGCAGACGGAGACGTTCCTGGCTGAACGCTTTGCGACTTACCCAGTGGTTCGAGTCGACAGTGATACGGTGACCAGCAAAGCTGCGATACCAGAGCTGATCGATCAACTCGCCAGCGCTGACCCTATTCTCATGATTGGCACCCAAATGCTCAGCAAAGGGCACCACTTTCCCCACGTGACACTGGTGGCAGTCGTCGATGCAGACGCGCTGCTCTTCAGCCCCGACTTTCGTGGCGAAGAACGGCTACTGCAGCTGTTAACCCAAGTCGCTGGCCGAGCTGGTCGGGACCGCAAACCGGGACAGGTCATTATTCAGACTCGACAGCCCGAGCACCCCTTAATACGGGGGCTTGACGCGCCCTACCATAGCCTGCTTCCCGACCTGCTGAGGCAACGAGCACAGGCCCATTTGCCACCCTACGGCGCCCTCGCGGTCATCCGGTGTGACAGCCACAGCAAACAAGAAGGCCTCGACTTTCTTCGCGCATTGAAGGAAGGGACACCGGCCATTGAAGCCCACTACATTGGGCCTCTGCCCGCGGCAATGGCGCGACGAAAAAATCGCTACCGCAGCCAATTGATTATCACTGCCAAAACGCGGCCCGCATTAGCGCATACTGTTGCCGCACTCGTCTCTCAGGCAGAATTGGGATCGCGTACGCGCCAGTTCAGTTGGTCAGTCGATATCGACCCCTATGAAGCCTTGTGAATTCCTTGGCTGGAGCAAGCCCAGTGGGTCAGCGATAATGCGCGGCGAGCCGTGCGACCCGCGCAGCAGAACATAACGTTAACAGGACGACCATGAAATCTGAACTGGCTACGCTGATTACTTCAGGGTTACAAAAACTCGTTGCGGAGGACGTGCTGCGGGTCATGCCCGATGTCGCGCCACAAATCGACCACCCAAAAGATACCGCGCATGGCGACCTCTCCTGCAATATCGCCATGGTATTAGCCAAACAAGCGAAAATCTCACCGAGGGATCTGGCGGCACAACTGATTGCCGCACTGCCCGATAACACGCTGATTGAGCGGACCGATATTGCGGGACCTGGGTTCATTAACTTTTTTATTAGGGCCAGTCAGCACACTGCTGTCATCGGCACCATCTTGGAAGCCAAGGATCAATATGGTCGTTGTGACATCGGCCGCGGGCGGCGAGTACAGGTGGAATTTGTCTCGGCCAACCCAACCGGGCCACTTCATGTCGGCCACGGCAGGGGCGCGGCCATTGGAGACTCTCTCGGACGCCTGCTCACCGCGACGGGTTGGTCGGTTCAGCGAGAATTCTACTACAACGATGCAGGACAACAGATTAATAATTTGGCGCTGTCAGTTCAGGCTCGGGCAAAAGGCAAAGGCCCCGAGGATCCAGAATGGCCGGTAGACGGGTATCGCGGCGAATATATTCAGGATGTTGCCACTGCTTATCAAGCGGGCGATACCGTACACGCTGCCGACCGCACCATTACTGCGGACGGCGACCTGAATAACCTTGACGCTATTCAGGCATTTTCCGTTGCCTGCCTCCGTCGTGAGCAAGATCAAGACCTGCGCTCATTTTCGGTCCTGTTCGACCGCTACTTTCTAGAGTCCTCGCTTTACGAGTCAGGGGCCGTTGCAACAACCGTGAGGGCATTGGAGGACAATGGTCACACCTATGCAGATCAAGAGGCCCTATGGCTCAAAACGACTGATTTTGGCGACGACAAAGACCGAGTCATGCGCAAACGCGATGGCGGTTATACCTACTTCCTGCCCGATGTTGCCTACCATCATGACAAGTGGCAACGCGGCTTTGAGCGCGTCATCAATGAGCAAGGTGCCGATCATCACAGCACCATCACTCGTGTCCGAGCCGGACTACAGGGCCTCGACGTAGGTATCCCCAAGGGGTGGCCCGAGTATGTGCTTCACCAGATGGTGACGGTGATGCGAGATGGCAGTGAGGTCAAGCTATCGAAGCGTGCCGGCAGCTATGTGACGCTGCGGGACCTCATTGAGTGGGTTGGGTGTGATGCCACACGTTTTTTCTTAGTCGCCAGAGCGCCGACCTCTCAATTAACATTCGATATCGACTTAGCGCTCGCGCGCAGTAACGAAAATCCGGTTTATTACATTCAGTACGCGCACGCACGCTGTGCCAGCTTGCTCCTCAAAGCAGAGACATTATTAGGCGACGAAGGCGTCATGGCCGGACTGCCTCACGTTGACACCCTGACTGAGCCAGAGACACTGGGACTCATCATCAACCTCGCCCGATTCCCCGATGTGGTTGTCGCTGCCGCTGAGCGACTTGAACCACATGATGTGGCGAATTATCTTCGCCAAGTCGCCGCTGACTTTCACAGCTTCTATAATGCTCACAAGATTCTCGACGCAGCGCCTGACACCGCTCTTGCGAGACTCGCTCTGGTCGCAGCAACCCAACAGGTCATTGCTAGCGGGCTTGATCTACTGGGCGTCTCGGCGCCTGAGGCAATGTAATCGTGCCTAGGTCACCGCAAAAACCGAAACCCAAACCGGCTGCAACGCGCCATAAAGCCGGGCAGGACACTCACAACGCGCCGCCGACACTCACCAAAGCGCATCTCCACGGTGCGGTGGCGGGCGCGCTAGCCGGGGTAATGGCGACGCTCAGTATTAGCCATTGGTTAGCGCAACCAGACGCCAATCTTTTGGCAGAAACAATGCCGGAAGCCACCACGGTTATTGAGCCCGCACCTCGCTTTGTTTTTGATACGGTTTTACCCAATGAGGAAGTCGATTTAACGCCTGACATTGAGCCAGCCGAGTTGACCGCTGGTGGCACCGATACTGCTGACTACCTACTGCAAGTAGGCTCTTTCAGGCAGGGTGAAGATGCCGATCGACGGCGGGGTGAGCTCGCGTTACTGGGACTAGAGGCCGTGGTTGAACTCACTGACGGCGACAACGGTCGCTGGTATCGGGTCACTATGGGGCCTTTTGCGACCCGCTCTGAAATAGCGCGTGCGCGCTCTATGGCGGCGCAAGCGAATATGGATACGCTACTGCTGAAACGGGAATCGCCATGAGCGTCACAACACCACAACGCGTTACCCGACTGCATTACGCCCGCAGTCGGCGAAAACTCGAACTCACATTTGACGATGATGCGGCATTCGAACTCAGCGCGGAATACTTGCGTGTTTTTTCTCCCTCCGCAGAAGTGCGAGGCCACGGGGCTGGGCAGGAGATCTTGCAGACTGGCAAATCATCGGTGGAAATTGTGGCGATTGCGCCCGTCGGACACTACGCCGCGCAAATCACGTTTGATGACGGACACGACTCCGGCCTTTATAGCTGGGCCTACCTGCGCGATCTGGCCGAACAACAGGACCAATATTGGCATCAGTACTTGCAGCAGCTTGCCGCGGCCGGGAAATCTAGGGATGCGGACGCACAAGTGCTACATTTTCAGCCCTGAACAGACACTCGCTGCTCAGGTACACTGGTCGGTCCGTTAACGGAGTTGCCACAGGGCAACAGTGAGCACCCGGATATGACAAACGACACCACTAGCGCGCCTCACGACGAGGACAACACCACCGACTTTGGTTTTAGCCGGGTTAACCGGAGCGATAAGGCCGGCATGGTGCGGGGGGTTTTTGATTCCGTTGCGGGACGCTATGACCTGATGAACGATCTCATGTCGGGAGGCATTCATCGCATTTGGAAGCGATTCACCATCGAACTCAGTGCCGTGCGGCCAGGGCAAACGGTTTTAGATATCGCTGGCGGCACAGGGGACTTGGCAGCCAAGTTTTCTCGCCTAGTGGGGCCTGAGGGCCACGTTATTTTGGCGGACATCAACGCGGCAATGCTAACGGTGGGACGCGACCGACTCATCGACAAAGGTGCGACCGGCAATGTCCAAGTCGTTCAGGCTGACGCGCAACAATTGCCTTTTGACGACAATAGTATTGACTGCATAACGATTGCTTTCGGTCTGCGCAATGTCACCGATAAAGCCATGGCGATGCGCTCTATGCTGCGCGTTTTGCGGCCAGGCGGCAGGGTGTTGGTGTTGGAGTTTTCCAAACCGACCTCAGCTCTCCTGGCCAAACTATACGATCAGTATTCGTTTCAAATATTACCCGCGATGGGCAGACTGATAGCACAGGATGCAGAGAGCTATCGCTATTTGGCAGAGTCTATCCGTCAGCACCCAGATCAAGAAACGCTGCTGGAAATGATGGAGACGGCAGGGTTCGCCAATTGCCGTTACCACAATATGACAGGGGGCGTCGTCGCGCTCCATCAAGGTTTTAAAGCGTGACCCAGCACGACCCTGCGTTATTGAGTGCAGCGCTTGCGGGTATCGAAGGGGCACTGAATCAGGCCATTGGGTTGTCGCCCGCCTCACATGACGAACTCGGTGAGCTTGCTGGGACCGTGCTGGGAATCGAAGTTACAACCTTTGACTTGACGGTCTATCTCAACATCATTTCTGGCACCGAGGCGCGGCTTTTAACGCACTGCGAGCTGCCCACGGCTGCTTTTGTGCGCGGTACAGTCGAGGACTTCGCATCACTGGCCTCTTCAAAAGATCCCGCGGCAGTCCTGATCAATAGCGGCATTGAGCTAGAGGGCAATAGCGCCAGCCTTATTGCGCTGCAGCAGGTTATTTCACGTATGGATATCGACTGGGAAGCGCCGTTAGTCGCCACATTGGGTGACGTCATGGGTCACCAAATCGCGGAAACACTGCGCCGTATTTTTCGCTGGGGAGAAGGCGCCCATGCCAGTTTGCGGAGGCAGGTCTCGGAGTTTGTATTGGAAGAGGCGCGCTTAACCCCACCCAAAGCCGAGCTCGAATATTTTTTTGACGCCGTGCAGTCCCTAGCGATGCAAGTCGATCGCGCGCAAAGTAAATTCGAAAAGTTACGCGCCAAAGTCGAGCAGAAACGGGGGCAGGCATGAGGCGTCTAATTGCGCTCTATCGCACGGCAGCGCGCTACCGACTCGATCAGCTTTTACCTCTAACGCAAAGACCGAGGTTACTGGTTTTACTGTTGCACGTTTTCCCCGTCACGGCGGTCGCCACGAACACACCCAGAGGGGAGCGGCTGCGTCGGGCATTAGAAGATTTGGGTCCCGTCTTTGTTAAATTCGGACAGCTGCTGTCGACTCGTCGAGATTTATTGCCACGCGATATCGCCGATGAACTGGCATTACTCCAAGATCAGGTTGCCCCCTTCCCCGCCAACGAAGCCATTGAGCGTATCGAGCACACACTGGGTAAACCCATTGCTGAGTGCTTCGCCGAATTTGATGCGAATCCGCTGGCTGCTGCGTCAGTGGCACAAGTCCATGGTGCACGTCTCCCAGACGGCGCCGATGTGGTCGTGAAGGTCTTGCGGCCCGGTATCGAACTGACCATTGCTCAGGACCTTAAAATTCTCCACCACGTCGCGACACTACTGGCTCGCTGGTCACGCAACGGCCGGCGGCTTAGACCCGTCGAAGTGGTGGCAGAATATGAGCGAATCATTCATGGCGAGCTTGATCTACAGCGTGAAGCCGCTAATGCCTCTCAGTTAAAACGCCATTTTCAAGACGGCGATTTGGTGTATGTACCGGCAGTTCACTGGCCATTAACCACTCAGCAAGTCATGGTCAGCGAGAGAATTTATGGTGTCCCGATCAGTGATATTGAGGCGTTGCGCGCGAAGCAGGTCGATGTAAAACTGCTTGCGGAGCGTGGGGTAGAGATTTTTTTCACTCAAGTATTTCGCGACAGTTTTTTTCACGCGGATATGCATCCCGGTAATATCTTTGTTGACTGCACGCGCCCGGAGGACCCCCGTTATATTGCGGTGGACTGCGCGATTGTGGGTCAACTGGACGACCGAGACCTGTATTACCTCGCACGCAACCTACTCGCGATTTTTCAACAAGATTATCGGCTCTGCGCCAAACTTCATATCGAGTGTGGCTGGATCTCAGCCGATACCCCGATCGCTGAGTTTGAATCCGCCATGCGCACACTGTGTGAGCCAGTGTTCGAGCGCCCACTGGCAGAGATTTCATTCGGTCATATGGTGGTGAACTTATTTCGCACCGCAGGACAGTTTGATATGCAAGTGCAGCCACAGCTCGTGCTCCTGCAAAAGACCCTGCTCAATATCGAGGGGCTGGGCAGGCAGCTCTATCCGGCATTAAATCTGTGGGACACCGCCAAGCCGTTCCTTGAACAGTGGGTTTCAGAGCGATATTCACTGCAGACGGTGAGCAAGCGACTGCAGGAGGATGCGCCCGCGCTACTGGAGTCGCTACCGCTATTACCCGATCTGGTACTAGCACAACTCCGGCAGCCCAAAAAGGAACCGGTGCCGATTGCGTCGACACCGCGGTGGGTACTGCCCCTAACCGGGCTGGGCGCATTGGCACTCGGTTTTGGTATTGCTCAGTCGATCGAAGGGCTAGGCTGGCTGATTTTGGGTGGTGGCTGCCTACTTTGCGCGATCGTTTTACGACACCGATAACCCTTTCAGACCTCTGGCATACTACTCACATGACCACATTTGACGCTCAGACCCCAACATCGATGACCCCTCGCTGGAATGAGCAGGGTCTTATCCCCGCCGTTGCGCAAGATCATGCAACGGGAGAAGTGCTGATGGTGGCATGGATGAATGCAGAATCGCTGGCGTTGACACTGTCGCAACGGCAGGCAATTTATTGGTCACGATCTCGGCAAGCCTTATGGCGCAAGGGAGAAACCTCTGGCAGCACTCAGGAACTCATCGATATCAAACTAGACTGTGATGGCGATACACTCTTACTACAGGTGCAACAAAATGGCACGGGGGCTTGCCATACGGGACGCCGTACTTGTTTTTTTTACTCGTGCGTCGATGATACGTGGCAGCTAACTGAGGACCGGTGAATGACTGACGTACTCACAGCCCTAGACAAGGTCCTTCTAGCGCGAAAAATCGCGGCAGCGGACAGTTCCTATGTCGCCTCTTTGCATGCACAAGGTTTGAACAAAATTTTAGAAAAAGTCGGCGAAGAAGCGACTGAAGTGATCCTCGCGGCAAAAGACACGGCGCAAGGAGGCGAGCAAGCGGCGCTGATCAATGAAGTGGCCGACCTGTGGTTTCACACACTCGTCATGCTCTCGCACCTCGATGCTGACCATAAGGCCGTACTAGAGGTGCTGGATAAAAGAATGGGGCTATCAGGACTCACGGAAAAAGCCTCTCGTAACAGCCATAATGACGCCTCAGACGAGGCGTAAGAACAGGGAGAAACACTATGGGTCTTGGCGGAATCAGTATTTGGCAACTGCTTATCATCCTCGCAATCGTTGTGATGCTCTTCGGGACATCGAGGCTGCGCAACATTGGGGGCGATTTGGGTAACGCGATCAAGGGCTTTCGAGACAGCATGAAGCAAGACACACCCGAGTCAGAAACTGTCAGCGCCTCGGTTGAGCGCGAGGAGAGCCCTTCGGATTCTGCTGGCTCGACTGCGGCACGCGAGGAAAGCGATCACGATAAGCCGCCCGTGTAACCGGAGCAGCCATTCGTGTTCGATATTGGCTTTGCTGAGCTCTTGTTGATTGGGGTGGTAGGCCTCTTGGTGATCGGCCCCGAACAACTTCCGGGTGCAGTAAGAACCACACTGGCCTGGGTTAATCGTTTTCGGCGCAGTTTTGACCAGATCAGAACCGAGGTACGGCGTGAGTTGCACAATGACGAGATTTTGCAAAATCTGAAAACCGAGTCACAAGCGCTCGAACAACAATTCAAAGCAGGATCGAACTCCGTCGAACAAGAGGTGCAGTCTCTGACGCAACTTTCGGCGGAAACCACCGACCACCATGACTCGGAACCCCCCCCCGCTGACAAGTCAGATGACCCAGTCGACAACAGCAAGAACAACGCCGGCAGCGCATGAACGACAGCACTGAACAAGATCCGCCCATGTCACTGATTGCACACCTAACAGAGTTGCGGGACCGCTTATTGCGCGCCGTCTTGGCCATCGTTGTTGGGTTTGTCGTGCTATTCCCTTTTGCCAACGAAATTTATGGTTTTGTCTCGGCACCACTGCGAGCGCTAATGCCCGCAGGTTCGACCATGATCGCCACCGGGGTGGCATCGCCCTTTCTCACCCCTTTTAAGCTCAGCCTAGTGCTGGCGATTTTTCTCGCTATTCCAGTCATTCTGTTTCAGATCTGGGGTTTTATCGCGCCGGGGTTGTACCAAAAGGAGAAGCGAATCGCGGTTCCGCTGTTAGCTTCTAGCGTGCTGCTGTTCTACGCAGGAGCAGCGTTTGCTTACTTTGTCGTTTTCCCCCTGATCTTTGCCTTTTTCACCAGTGTGGGTCCCGACAGTGTCCAAGTGATGACCGACATCAACAGCTACTTAGATTTCGTATTAAAGCTTTTTCTGGCCTTTGGCATTGCTTTCGAGATGCCGATTGTGGCGGTGGTCTTAATTTGGACGGGCACAACGACCGCAGATTCGCTAGCCGCCAAACGGCCTTATTTGATTTTGGGGTGCTTTGTATTTGGGATGTTACTCACCCCACCCGACGTCATTTCACAATCACTGCTGGCCATTCCAATGTGGTTACTCTTTGAATTAGGCGTATTTTTCGGCCGGCTATTGGAGACAAAGCCCGACCCCACTCAGAGCGATCAATAATCCTCCCGGAGGAAAGATGAGACTGTTTGTTTTTGCCTGCCTATTCACCGTGACCAGCGCACTCATTGCGGCCCCAATTAACGCCGAGGAGACCGGTAAAGGGGTCATGGCGGCCAATGTCAAAATCAAACAAAACAGCGGGCTCACGGCCGCGCAACTGATTGAACGCAGCAAGGAGCTGAATCAGGCTTTCGAGACGAACTTGTTGGCCGGCTTTGAACCGGGCAAGGCGCAAACGCCCCAACAAGCTCTGTTTGCCCTGCATAACGCCTTTCGCCAGGGCGACCCGTCCTCAGCAGCGCTGTATCTCGACCTCCGCTATCTCCCGTCAGACATTGCAGAAATTGATCCCATCTCACTGGCGCGCGGATTGCTCTTTATTTTTGCGCAACAAAACGTACTCGATCTGAGTTTGGTGAGTAACGATCCTCGAGGTAATCAAGAAGATGGGCTACCCGATGACCTCGAGCAGGCGGGCACTGTCACGCTGATCGAAGAAGTCATTCCTATTTATCTGCAGCGTCTGGAGGAGGCAGACGGCACGTATGCTTGGAAAATTGCTAATGCCTCCGTCATTCGAATTCCTGATATGTGGGATGAGCTCGGTTATAGCGATCTGGCCGTCTGGCTTTCGCGGACATTACCCGAATTTTATATCTTGAGTATGGGCAATTGGCAGTTGGCGACTCTGCTGTTTACGTTAATTGCCGGGTGGTTTGCAACAGGTTGGGTCAGCCAGCTCGTCAGCCGACTGACGCGCCGCATCGCTAACCCCTGGGGACATGCGCTACAGCGCTTTTTGCAAACGCCTCTGAGACTGATGTTGTACGTACTATTGATTCGCATCGTCATCGCTCAGCTCGGTCTATCGGTGATGGCTCGTGCGTACCTGCAATCCTCGCCACTTGAATATATTGTTGCGGTCATTTTCGCCTTCGGCTTATTGAACCTCTACCGCGATTACAAAATTCGACAGCTCGAATTACTGGGCGAGATCGAATATGTCGCGCTCATCAAGCCCGTTATTGTCATTGTCCGTATCATTGTTGCCACGACCGCCGCACTCATGTGGGCTGATCAGGCGGGCTTTAATGTATCAACCTTGATAACCGGGCTTGGCGTCGGCTCTATCGCCATCGCGCTCGCGGCACAAAAAACGTTAGAAAACGTCATCGGCGCCATCACGCTGTATACCGCGAGGCCTATTCGGCCTGGCGACTGGTGCCGCTTTGGCGAGACAAAGGGCATGGTCGAAGAGATCGGACTGCGCTCGGTGACCCTGCGAACAAAAGATCGTACCTTGGTGACCGTGCCCAACTCTATGTTTTCGTCCGCAGACATTGAGAATTTCTCAGTACGAGACCGAATCCGGTTTTTTAAACTGCTCGAACTACAGATGCCAACACCCGATCAACTTCGCGCCATTTTGGGTGAGTTCCGGGCACTATTTGCCTCGCACCCGATGGTGAAGCAAGATTCGATCAGTATCAGATTATCCGACATCGCCGCGGCAACCGCTGTGATACGGCTTGATGCAGAAATCAGGACTAAGGAGTACCAAGAATATCTCGCTGTCGCGGAGGACCTCAACCTCCGCATTATCGAAATTGTGCATCACAACGGCGCCATCTTTTCTGGGCCAGGGCAAGTGTTACAGCTTCGTGATTTTCAACAGGCCTCGGTGGATAAGCTGGCGGAGGTCGATGCGAAACTGGAGGTTTGGCGTCAGGGTGAAGGCTTACCCTTTCCAGATTTATCAGACAGTGAAAAACAACGATTGAAAAACACGCTCAACTACCCTGACAAGAGCTGAGCAATGACAAGCCGATTAGGCCCGATCGGGCGCTGATTACCAGTTACCGTAATAAACCGATGATCATCGGGAGCGATGCCAAGGGTAGCCGTATCAAAAGCAATACCAATCCAGATTGATACTGAACGATCTTTTTAGTGCGGGCCCGCGTAAACTAGTTGCAGATAAAGCAAAAGCACCACTCACGCCAGCCCGAAGCGATTAATGTGACTGACAATACAGCGCCCATCAAACAAGAAATCGACCCTGAGGATCGGCTTACGCGCGCGCGATCTTTGGCGCCGCTGCGGCAGATGCTGGCCTTTTTATGGCCTCATAAAAGCCGCCTGATGGCTGCGGGCGCCGCGCTGATTTTTACCGCCGGCGCACAGCTAACACTGGGATACGGCGTCAGAATACTGATCGATGAGGGGTTCTCAGGCGCTGACGCAACCGGGTTGTATAAGGCCGTCTCCTTTATCTTGATTATTGGGGTCGCAATGGCGTTTGGCTCTATGACGCGGTTTTATCTGGTGTCCTGGTTGGGCGAGCGTGTGAGCGCTGACCTACGGAGTGCGGTCTTTAATAATCTCGTTCATCTACAACCCAGTTACTTCGAAACAAACCATTCGGGCGAAATCATGTCGCGGCTGACGACCGATACGACACTCCTGCAAACGTTGATCGGCTCGTCCGTGAGTCTTGCAGTGCGCAATGCGCTGACGTTAACCGGGGCGTTGACCTTAATGGTGATTACCAATTTGCAACTCAGCCTGGTGATTTTAATCGCCGTGCCCATCACACTGATTCCGATCCTGATCTTCGGCAGGCGAGTACGCAAACTCTCCAATAAAAGTCAGCAGTCGATCGCAGAAGTCGGCAGTCATGCCGGAGAAATTTTTCAAAGCATCAAAGTGGTCCAGAGCTTCAATCGTGAGATCTCAGAAAAAACCGGTTTCGCGCAAGATGTTGAGCGCGCCTTTGTCATTGCGCGATCACGTGTTTGGCAGCGAGCGTTGCTGACTGGTTTTGCCATCTTTTTATTGATGGGGGGCATGATCGGCATGATGTGGTCTGGCGGCATCGATGTCATTGAAGGTCGGATGACCGGCGGCGAACTCGGTGCTTTCGTCTTTTATGCGGTCATGGTGGGCACCGCTTTCGCCACATTGGCAGAAGTCTGGGGTGACCTGCAACGAGCTGCAGGTGCAGCAGAGCGGCTGATGGAGCTGCTGCAAGAAAGCAGCACGATTCCTGATATCGGTAGCAATACCGTCGCAGGTGGGCAGCGCCTGCACTTCAACGCTGTGCAGTTTTTTTACCCAAGCCGACCCGATATGCCGGCGCTGAATGGGCTCAATTTAACGATACAGCCCGGTGAGTCGGTGGCGTTAGTGGGGCCTTCTGGGGCCGGCAAGTCAACGGTTTTTGAACTCATCCTCCGTTTCTATGATCCCGCGAGCGGGACTATCGAGTTTGGCGGCAAGGACTTGCGGGCGCTCTCACTGACTGCCTGGCGTCAAAAAATCGCATTGGTGCCTCAGCAACCCGCACTGTTCTCCGGCGATATTTTTTATAACATTGCCTATGGTGCCGACAGCCCAACGCAGGCGTCTGTCGAGAGCGCTGCACAAATGGCGCACGCTCATGATTTTATCGCAGCCCTTCCGGAGGGTTATCACAGCGATCTTGGCGCTCAAGGTGTGAGGCTCTCAGGCGGCCAACGCCAGCGGTTGGCGCTGGCAAGGGCTATTCTGGTTAATCCCGAGCTGCTGTTGCTCGACGAAGCCACCAGTGCACTCGATACAGAAAGCGAGTGGCATGTGCAGCAAGCGCTCACAGGGATCATGCGGGAACGAACGACTATCATCATTGCTCATCGACTCTCGACCGTCATGAATGCCGATAAAATCGTAGTCATGAATGAGGGGCAAGTCGTCGACAGTGGCCGCCACGAAGACCTCATCACGCGCTGTGATTTGTATCAGCGTTTGGCGAATCGACAATTTCAGTCAGGGGTAGAGGGCGGTGCAACGGGCAACGCATCCTGACTAAACGGCGCTTACCAACAGCCCCCGATCGCCCGACATTGCTAGGATCGGCGATAAACGGGCTTGAGGCCGCGCTGCTCAAAGCGGACGACCAAAATGAGTGCGTTATCCCCCCTCCTCATGCGCCTTTTGTCTTGGCACGCTTCTCTGCGGAACCTGCTTCTGCGGTACCGTCTTCAACAAGGCCTTCTTCAACGGGGCCCTCTTCAACGGGGCCCTCTTCAACGGGGCCTTCTTCAACGGGGCCTTCTTCAACGGGGCCTTCTTCAACGGGCCGTCCTTAAGACAACTTCCCCCACGTAACGCCTGACCTGACGCTATCACAGCGACTCAAATACAAGGGAGGCTGTGCTGATTGACGGCGGCCTGACACCCCAAAAAGGGTAGAGCGGCTCATAGGCAGTCGATCCTGATTTAGCACTATTCAGGGGGTAAAAAAATCAGGACAAAAAAAACCCCGCTTGAAGCGGGGTTCTCGGCGTTTAGTTGAAATTAACTGAATTCTCGGACCAAGGTCGCAATACTTTCCTTGGCATCGCCAAAGAGCATGCGCGTGTTCTCTTTGTAGAACAGCGGGTTCTCGATACCAGCAAATCCTGATGCCATCGATCGCTTCAACACAAAAACCGTTCGTGCGTCGGCGACATTGATCACTGGCATCCCATAAATCGGCGAGGACTCCACTTCGCGAGCCGCTGGATTCACCACATCGTTGGCACCAATCACTATCGCCACATCCACCGTTTCCATTCGAGGATTGATTTCGTCCATCTCCAGCAACTGATCATAAGGTACGTCTGCCTCGGCCAGCAGCACGTTCATGTGCCCGGGCATGCGACCCGCGACGGGGTGAATTCCAAAGTTGACCTCACAGCCATTCTTTTCCAAAAGCTCGGTGAGTTCTTTCACAACGTGTTGCGCTTGCGCAACTGCCATGCCGTAGCCAGGAATAATCGCCACATTGGTCGCCGCCTCAAGAACGTAGTACGCATCGTCTGCGGTGATGGGTTTGATCTCACCCTCGACCACTGTTTCCTCATTGGAGACGCTGGCAAAGCCTGAGAACAAGACATTGGACAGCGAGCGATTCATCGCCTTACACATAATCTGAGTCAGAATGATGCCCGAGGCGCCAACCAAGGACCCTGCCACAATCAGAGCGTTGTTGTTAATGGCGAATCCCGCCGCGCACGCCGCCAAGCCAGAGTAGGAGTTCAGTAGCGATATCACCACTGGCATATCGGCGCCACCGATGGGGATTACCGCCATGATGCCAAAGAGCAAGGCCAGGCCTATGACTAAGTAGAGCCAATTGGGATCGGTTGGGTTCAGGCAAAACATGACTGCACCACCCAAAATACCGATTACAACAAGCGAATTAACGATTTGCTGGCCAGCAAAGGTAATCGCGCCGCTGCCGATCTTTTCTGACAACTTACCGTAGGCGATCAGCGACCCTGTCAGGGTGACGCCACCGATCAAAATTGACAGGACAATGGTGACCAGTGTGATCGTACCTGAATCAGGTGACAACGCAGACCAACCCACCAACAATGACGCAGCACCGCCGAGACCATTGAATAACGCCACCATCTCGGGCATTGAGGTCATCGCAACGGCCCGCGCGGCAACCGCACCAATGGCGCCGCCCACCAACATACCCGCTACAATCCAAGTGAAATCAACGATCCCTTGATCCAGCAAGGCAGCCACAATGGCGACCAGCATGCCAAGCGCCGAAAACATATTGCCGCGCCGCGCCGTTGCTGGTGAACCCAGCATCTTCAAGCCAAAAATGAAAAGCCCTGACGCAACCACGTATCCCAGTTGAGTAATCAATTCGGTCGACATGATCAGCCCTCCTTCTTCTTGAAGAAGCCAAGCATGCGGTCGGTCACTAAATACCCGCCCACTACATTGATGCTGGCCAAGGTCACCGCACCGACGCCCAACCACATCGCCATGGTCTCACTACCCGTCCCTGCTAGGGAGATTGCGCCCACTACCGTAATGCCCGAAACGGCGTTAGCCCCAGACATCAGCGGGGTGTGCAAGGTCGCTGGCACCTTATTAATCAGCTCGAAGCCGAGGAAGATCGACAACATCAAAATGAACAACAAATACTCTGCACCGGACATATCAGTTGCCCCCCTCAATAATGTCTTTGATCGTCGGATGCACCACTGCACCCCCGTGCGTAATCACGCAACCGGGAAGAATGTCGTTCTCTAAATCAAGCACGAACTGCTTGGTCTCGGTGTCCCAAGTGTCTTCAACTAGGTTAAACATGTTGCTGGCGTACATCTGCGTGGCGTCGCGCGGTGCGAGATTGGCCAAATTGGCGGTCCCCACGATGGTGACACCATTCAGATCCACCACCTCGTCAGGCGCGGAACCTTCGACATTGCCGCCCGTTTCAGCTGCCATGTCGACTATTACAGAGCCCGGCGCCATGCCCTCTACCATGTCCTGAGTGACCAATACCGGCGGCTTGCGCCCGAACACTTGCGCGGTGGTAATCACAACATCAGAGTCGGCAATCACGGCTTTTTGGGCCTGCTGTTGCATCGCAACTTGCTCGGGGGTGAGCTCTTTTGCGTATCCATCTTGCGTTTGGCCGGTGTCACCGAGGTCAATCTCAAGGAACTTAGCACCCAATGATTGCACCTGTTCTGCCACGACCGGGCGCGTATCAAAAGCCGTAACACGAGCGCCTAAGCGCTTGGCAGTTGCGATGGCTTGTAAGCCCGCCACGCCGGCGCCAATGATAAAAACTTTGGCGGGCTTCAAAGTGCCAGCGGGTGTCATCATCATAGGCATGATGCGTGGCATATGATTGGCGGCCAGGGTCACCGCTACATAGCCTGCTAAGTTTGCCTGCGAGCTGAGCGCGTCCATTTTTTGACTACGGGTAGAACGCGGAATCATTTCCATACTGACCGCGGTGACGCCTTGACTGGCAAACGCTTTTATCAGGTCTTTCTCGTTAAAGGGGTCGAGGTAAGAAACGTGAATGCAACCCGACTTGAGTTGACTGATCTCCGCTAACTCTGGCTTGCGCAATCGGAGCAACATATCGGCGCTAGCAAGCAATGCCGCTCGATCGGAGCCAATGCTGGCGCCCGCGGCCTCAAAGTCAGCGTCGCTGAAGCCGGCACCGACGCCGGCCCCCGTCTCAACCACCACCTCGGCGCCGAGGCGCACCAATTTCTTAACCGTCTCGGGGGTCGCAGAGACGCGATTCTCACCCGGCTGGGTCTCACGGGGTATGACTAATTGCATAGTGACGTTCGCCTGATTTTTTGGGGATCAATAAGGTCCCGGTTGTGTTGAAACTGTACTCGGCTGATTATCAGGATTCACTACGCAGGCATTGCGCACTTGATCAGCGCCAATAAAAGCAAGTGAGGATCCTTCAGCCAGCGTTTAGCTTTATCAGCGGGTTTAACCAACGATGTCGCAAGCGCGTAAAGCGTAATGGAGCATCTAATACCGCCAAACAAATACATTCCTCACCTTCGAGCGCCACTGGCGTGTGCTTATCCCAGCCTTCTCGGACAATAAAATCGCCTGGGTGATACTCTCCACTCTCGTCCGAGAACCCGCCACTCAATACCAGTGTCATTTCACTGCCACCATGTGTGTGCTCGGGAATCTTTCCGCCTTCAGCGATCCGATACAGTGCGAATTCGTGCTCTAGATCGCCGGTTTTCAGGTAACTAATACTCAGTGATTGCGTCACGCGCTTCCATGCAAGATCCGCATAATCACCGTTGATAAGCCGATCCAATAGCCCCGGAAGTCTGTCATCGGACGCTTCGCTTCGGGCATATCGCAGGGGTTCAGGATCGTCTAGACGCGCTAACACGCGATCCAGCATTGAATCGCCCACCGGCTGTGGGTCTAACTGCTCAAAATGAGCCCCTCCGATGTCTTCCAATCGCTCGACAATGTGCCGGCAGCGCTGACAGTAGCTCAAATGCGCTGCCACGCAGGCAGACTGCGCCATTGGGAGCACGCCGGCGGCATACTCGGTTAAAAAATCGGCAGGTGGATGATGTTTCACCATGATTGACTAATCCATACTATATTCATGTACTACACCCTACGAAGGGCCTGTGCAAATGGTTCACGCGTCAACGCTAATAAACCTGTGACATTTTAGCGCGTAGCAGCCTGCTTCACGCCTCCATCAGGGCCTGTAATTTCTGTATTGCTAGCCGAACGCGCGATTTAACTGTACCCAACGGGAGATCAAGCTCTGCAGCTGCCTCAGAATGCGACTTTCCTTCCATATACACTTTGGCCAAGATTTGCGCCTGATCCGGTGGTAATTCACCCATCAGTTCTCGCACTCGCTCTGAGCCACGGCGTGTATGTAAGACGATGAAGGATTCCTCTTCCTCGCTCTCGAGTTCAAAGTCGTCAGAAGCCAGCGGCGTGTCAAATTTTTGCAGGCGACGAAACATGTCCGTGCGGCAGTTCCGGGCGATGGTGTAGACCCAAGTCGAAGCAGCGGCCTTCTCCGGATTAAACCCACCCGCCTTCTGCCAAACCTTCAGCATCACCTCTTGCACGAGTTCGTCAGCGTGGGTCGCAGATAAGCTCGAGCCCGATAGCGCGAAAGCTTTGATCAGCGGGGCAAAATGCCTGAAAAATCGCGTAAACGCGGCACGATCCTGACTTTCACCCACGGAGACGAGCGCTTGGCTCCACTCGTCGGTCCTTCGCCCCGTTGGCACGTTCCACTTGCCACTGTTCTGTGCTGGGGGCGCGGCGCTCTGGGTTGTTTTCTCCACCATGTAGCACTCAAATATCGATTTGTTCGCGTAGCATACACATAGCCGCACCGCCTTAACACCGTATTGAGAAGAAGATTTCGCCATTGAACTCATTAACACCGGCGCTGATCCGGCTTTCTGAACGCCCCGTAACTACTCGTACCTTCTTCTCATCCTGATGACCGGAGTGCTGTCAGCAGTGAATATTGCAGTCATTGGAGCGGGCATCTCCGGGCTGGGATGCGCGTATCACCTGGCCAAGCGAGGCCATCGTGTCCATATTTTTGAAGCCCGAGACCGGATTGGTGGACATACCGCTACCTATGACGTGCATCTGGGCGCGCGTCGTTTCGCAATTGATACGGGCTTTATCGTTTACAACGATCGGAATTACCCGAATTTGGTCAGGCTTTTTGATGAATTAGGAGTCAC
>ERZ802830.1464-NODE-1464-length-22571-cov-6.17357_pt1 | contig 22571 bp, 13 predicted proteins | sample MGYA00345654_ERZ802830 | MGnify/ENA primary metagenome ERZ802830 (study PRJEB30503, sample SAMEA104212375) | marine metagenome | biome: Westerlies Biome; feature: [SRF] surface water layer (ENVO:00010504) within the epipelagic zone...; material: water...
TCATCGTCGTTGACAGCCTTTCCTGCTGGTCCTTGCTCAAAGCAGCACCTGTCAAAAATCTTGGCGAAACTAGGTCCATTCTAGCCACGAAGTCTTTCTAGCGCTGACCGTAAAGCTCTGATCGACCCCTCCTCGGAGACTCCAGAGTTCTCTGCCACCAGAATAAGGGAGTCCGCCTTGCGCTCCAGCTTGGCTCGAAGGGGAATGTCTTTGGTTTCATTTGCAATATAGCTAAGAATTTGGGACGCGGTGCCTACTGCCTCGTGAGACTCATCGTACTGACGCCCCTCTTCTGGACCCCCTCGTCGTTCATACTTATCCTCGAATCTATCTTGAACCATCTTGAGGGAGTAGAACATTTGCCCGCCCGCAGTCTGAGGGTCTCGCTCCTGCCAGTTCTGAAGAGTTTGAGACACTTGGGACATAAGGGTATAGAAGGAAGCCTTAGCCGCCTCGCCGTGAGCTGGCATCTTCTTCGCCATCTCGATCATGTTGCCCATATCTTCGATGTACTTTGCAGCAACATCGTCGTCGGATATTTCTTTAGCCATATAGAAGTGAAGCATGTCCCCAAGAGTGTGCCGAAGGGCGACAAATCGCATCCCCCAGTTCCCCTCATAAAGACGTCCATATCCTTCGTACTTATAATACATTCCTTCTTGTGGTTTCATGTGTTCCTCATTTTTGTTTGATTTTAAAGGGTGTGCCTTAGGCAATAAATCGTTATCAGGTCCATTATACTTTGGGTTGTCTGGCTTCAGGGTTTTGAGCATCTTAAGGAAGGCTCTCACTCTACCAAAAGCCCACTGGGATCTCGTGACCCCAGGTCTATGTGAGGTGCTGAATGCGCCCGCCCCTCGCAGCCAAACCTTCTTTAACATGGGCAGCGTGGAAATCTTTCTCTCGTCTCCACCCATGGCATCATTGTGGGACTTCACTAAACGCTTAAGGGCAATGGTGGTCTGCTTATTGAAGCTTGGTGCTGGAGATCCTGAGGTGCCTTTCCCAGTATTCTTTCCGCCCCTTATTCTATCTTCTGGTGGAGCCGGAGTGCCCGAGCCAGAGTCGTCAGCTGCCTCCTCTTTTGATTTGATCTTATCCGCCATCGATTGAATCCAGGCTCTTCCTTTCCCGTCGCCCGAGTCGCCCCAAAGTAGCCATGCTGTGTAACCTGGGGTAGGAGGATCAGACCAGTCCCTTCCCCCAGTTAAGTCTCGATCATCATCATGCCTGGCAAGCCAAGCCGCTGCACGAATAATCTTCTCATCTGACCACTCCCCAGATTTAATCGCATCGGAAGCAGACCTTACCGTTGCAGGCTTCAGTCCGTCACCACTGAACCCATCGTTATGCAGCTCTATGCCTTTCTTAAGAGCAGAGATAACATATGCAGGGAGCTTGACTGCCTCAACGTATCCAGAAGAGTAGGCTGCTGTCCCTTGAGCTGATGCCCTAGCTCTCGCAGCCATCATCCCATCCATCTCTCCAGGACTACAGGTGTAGCACTTCACGGAGTCACCCCACTGATATCCAGGCTCTCCATTTATCTCGCATGATTTAATAGGCATTAATTAACCTCCGTATATACGACTGATTATAACGCTTCGAGTTGAATAGGGAAAGAAGGAAGAAGGACCCCCCCCACGGAGAGGGGGACCCTTTCAGTTTCGCTTGTCTAGAGAGTCTAGAATTCTCTCCAGTATTGAGGTGTGCTCTTTAAGGACTTCTACGACGTTGGCGTAGACTCGCTCAATCCGCTCTTCGTATCTACGAACAATCTGATCGTATCGGTCACGAATGTTTTCCTCTGCCTTCTGATGCTTTAGTTCTTGCTCTGCAACCTGCTCTGTAAACTTTTCCAGCAAGCGGTCTTGCCGCTGTTGGAGCCGGGCGTTCATCCAAAACATCGCTCCAGCGATTGCGCCTAATGCACCAAAATCCAGAAACGCACTAAAAAGTGGGTCCATAGTAAATAACCCTCCCCCTTAAAGAGGGAGGGCCTCCATTTAGCTACTAGATTATTGACCAGCAAAGAGCGTTAGAACTCTCATTGTCGCTTATCATAACAGCGCTCAACTGGAGAGTAACAGCCATACGGGCCTGATCTATGTCGATATATTCCTCACCATCGATAAGCATCTTTCCGCCGCCAGTAACAGCTCCACCATTCAGGCGAATCTTGTAGCCGGACGCGAGGCTCTGAACCTTAAAGGTAACAGTGGCACCGCGCTCTGCAGCCGTAACAGACGTTGGAAGGTTAAGGGATACATCCGAAGAAATGGAGCCCAGGTCGTAAATATACGCACCTTCCAGCGAAGAGATTGAAGATGGTAACGAGTCGGTACCATTCAAAAGCCCTGTTGAACTCTTGACCAATGGACCATCAAGATCGTAACCCGTAGGAGTAACGAAGGAACCAGTGCTTCCGGCGTTCTTGTAGAAACCAGTGCCAGAGCTGAAAGTGATTTCACCGTCAGCATTGATTAGAGGCATAAGCCCTGAATCGAAAGACGATGAACTCACTCCCGAATCAAAACCTACAAATACGTTGTCTCCGCCAGGCGTAGAAGAACTCGCCTTCTTTGCAACACCTGCAGCAGTTGGACTTGCGGTAGCTACAGAGATTTCGAGCTGGCTAGAGCTGTTGATGTCAGTAGTGACGACAGTTCCATCACCAACTACAGCAATAGATCCTGAAGTCGTAACAGCACTTGTGGTGTCCCCATTCGCATCTTCCAGGGAGATGCTCGTAACGGTACCCTGCTGCCCTGCAGATCCAGCAATAATCTCACCTGAAGAGTTAATCGCCAAAAGGCTATCAGCGGCAAGGCTGGCAGAAGCACTAACCTTAAGCATCTTGCCTTGTGCAGATGAGCCCACGCCAGTAGCGAGCGTTTGATTCGCTGCATTTCCGTAAGCACCAGCACTAATAAACCCGTCCCCTCCAGCAATGCTGAAAGACCCAGAGTTGTAGAGATACTGGAGGTTGTTGCTTGGATCAGAAACTGTAATGGTGTAGGTCGGCGTACTTTGACCGTCGCTTGAAACACTTACAATCGTGAAATCGTATCCACTGCTATTGAGGTTTTGTCCAGCGACAACGCCTGAAACATTCGTCTGAGTTTTGACGGTATCAGCACTTGGATCAATCGCGTTCGACGAGATAAACTGCCCAGAGCTTACCGCTGTCCAACTTACAGCCTGGGCAAGATCACCAGAAGCAACATCGCCAATGAACTTAGCCACACTTCCAGCATCGATGCCCGTATCCAGGCTAATCCAACCACTTGAAGCAGTGAAGTGCGCCGAATCAAATGAAGCCACACCACGGTTGCTTGAGCTTACACTGCTTGAATTTGCCGCAGTGCCTGCATTCCCGATAATTGTCTCTAGGTCGTTAGCACCAAGACCCTTGTTCTCAGTACTTGAGCTTTGAGACGAATAAGTAAAATTGTATCCTGATGCGCTTACCGTATCCGATGCGGCAAGGTTACTAAGGAACCCCGAGGTAATGCTAACCTTCCAAGAACTGCTAGCGCTATCAATCGAAAGAATCGTACCAGACACATTCCCGTAAGACCCGGTAGCGCTAAATGATCCCCCTGTGTAGAGGTAGCTGAAGTTCGCATTGCTTGAGAACACCATTACTGGAATAGCGATTCGACCGAGAACCTCACTGGCAGATAAAGCGTCATCAAGCTTTACAATGTCACCAGCAGCAACACCTGTGTCTTCTACTGCTGCTGTGCCAAGACCCAAAGAGGTTCGAGCGGTAGCACCAGACTCAGCAACAATGTCACCATTGGCATCACCAACAAGGAATGTCCCGTCGGCAATGGTTAATCCGGCGATGTCGTCAAGAAGAGCATTCTGAGCCTGGGCCCCTAAATTTGTACGCGCCGTAGCAGCGTCCGAGGCACCTGTACCACCATCGGCTACAGCCAGATCAGTAATGCCTGTGATGCTGCCACCAGTGATAGACACAGCGTCAGAGTCTTGCGTAGCGATTGTGCCTGCGCCAATTACGGTACGAGCAGCAGACGCATCAGCAGCTGTAATAAGCCCAACCATTGGAGCGGTGCTAGAACCTGTACCGCCACTAGCAACTGGAAGCGTACCACTTACGTCTGAACCCAAGTCGACAGAGCTTTGAGTGGCAAGTGATCCAAGACCCAGGTTAGTGCGAGCATCGGAAGCGCTAGTGAGGTCGCTTAGGTTATTGGTGGCAATAAGAGCGCCTGTAGCAGAACCAGCAACTACCCACGCAGTACCACTGAAAACCATGGTTTGACCCGTGTCTTCAAGATAAACGTGAGAGCCTTTTGATGGGCTAGTGTAATCCCAAGACCCTGGCGTGGTAGACGGGTTAGCGCCTCCGTTATAAACAGCGACGTCATTTGAGTTAGATGCCCAAGCACCACTACCAGCAGCGCCAACCAAGTAACGAGCACCTGCAGCAGGAGAAGCTGGAGCAGCATTAAGCTGGTCCAATACCGAAGCAAACCAGTCTCCGCCACCCGCAGCAATGGCTGCGTCTACATATGCTTTATTTGCTAACTCATTAGCAGAAGAAGGCTGCACAGAGCTTGTTAAGTTGACACTGCCTGTCTTGGCAATGTCAAAGGATGTACCGAAATATCCGAGTGTCATTTAGAATCCTCCATTATAGGATAAAGTAATTAGTGCCGTCCGAAACCAAGGAGACGGCTGCGAGATCATTGTTAATGTCTGCGAAGGTATCGTCATCAATCAAGCCAGAAGAAACCAAAATCCTGACGCGATTCGTTGATGCGTTATCCTTTGCCTTTATATAAAATATAACTCCCTCACTACCAGAAGCGGCAGGCATATTTACGTTAACCACACCCGTAGTTGTGTCAACGATTAAAACCTGCGTGGAAAGCGGCAGATCGTATGGACTGTCGGCAGACGTAATCGTCGTAACCGTAAGCGCACCGCCTCCGCCTCCTCCGCCTCCAGAACGAAAGGAGCCTCTAAACATTTTTTAACCTGCCGGAGGTACGTCGTACCAGAGCTCCATCTGGATCTCAGGTGTTCCACTCTCCGCCTTTAAGTAGAACTTGGTTACAGCAGGATGGCTGCTGCATCGAAGTTCGACACTTGGACCATTGGGGATTACGACATTATATGCATCAGCTGGAGTAGGAGACCCCGCAGAAACATAGAACGACACCCTCACTCTCTCAGCGGCAGTGGTGCTATTGTTAAGAAGAGCGATAGACTTCAATAGCCCTCTCTGGTCCCCGTCAGCATCCTGCGCTATACCGTCCGCAGCGCCAGCGTATCCCGCACTTCTAAGATCTATTTCAACATAAGAACTGCTGCTCGCCGTAATGGTTCGCAGAAGCCTGTTTGCGCCGGGCTCGTCCGTCGTCGGCATATGCCCGCGCCAATATGAAGCTAAGCTTGGCTTACCCATGATTCCTCCAATATTTTTAAATTATCATTTGATTGTTGTTCATTATACCCATCTGCGAAATTATATCATTTTCACGCTGAGGAGCTTTACACTAAAAACTTCGAGTGTATCTTCCCAAGAAATCCCTAGAAAATAAAACGGCTCGTCTTCGAATGCACACTGATCGTCTGTAACGGATATAATTGACATGAACGGAAGTGAGACGAACGAAAGGTCGCTTAAAGTATAAGATACCTCAAACCTTACCCCGGCGGACTTGAGTAGGCGGTTGTTGGCTATCAGTGAGACAGTGTCCACAAATGATGAATCCTGCACCCTCAGTTCTGATAGGTCAGATTTGCCCCATCTGTCCTCACTGGCCTTTGCGATTTCGCTGGAATGAGAGTCGAGTAAAATAGACTCGCTGTCCTCCCCAGAGTTTCCGTTAATACCAAAAGACACCTTTAAATTATTTACGATATCGGAGATCCCTGTTTGGCTGACGCCACCTCTGCTAATCGCGTTGTGACCAAGGGTTATGGTCTTAACTGGATCAGGGTTAGAATTAGAGGACCTAAAGAATAATCCTTGCCACGCGATCCTCCCTAACGGGAAAGAGAATGACACAGGGAACTGGCTCTGGAGCCTTTGACTTAGAATATCTAGCAGAGTCTGATTTTCGGCCCTGGTGTTGAACACTGCAGAAACCTCTAATGCATTTAAACTAGATCGACTCTGACTAGAGGACTTCCAATCTACTTGACTGGCCCGCCCACCTCCGTAGCTAAGCCACATGTCCTGAACAACGTCGTACATTCCAGATATAGGTGACCCATCGACAGAAGGCTTCCCCACGATGCTACTAATGTACGACTGATAGATGTCAAAATTGGATGGGTACAAGGGCTGCAAGTCCTCGTAGTCAGCATCACTGTACAGTACCGGAACCGTAATATAAGAGAACTCGCTATTCAGACGATCTGTATCAACGCCACCAACAGAACTGGGTATCGATATATTGCTATATTTAATGACCGCAGCAAAAGGGTCCGACCCTGATGTAAAAGACGGGTCACCTATGACTCGATGGCTTGCAACTATGCATATGTAAACCTTCACGTAATCCGAACCGTTGTCCACCCTGTAATGACCGAGTATGTTTAGGGCGACATTACTGTTGGTTCCGTAGATTACTGGTACAGCAAGATCTGTAGCCCTATCGTCAAAGAACAGATAAGAACCATCTGGATTGGCGACAACTCCAGGCGCAACGGAAATGGGCGTTACACGAAACGTAAAGTTCTGAATAGGGCTTGAGGGAGTTCCGTATGCAGAATTAAACTCCATCAGCGGCACGAGATACTGAATCTGCTGATTATAAGAAGTCTGCGCGTACTCTCCTGTGTCCAAGGTCCGCCTTTCAACGAACCTGCCCTCCTCCAACAAAGATCCTGGGGGAAACAGTATTTTAGTGGATGACCTCTGTGATGAAGCCGTGAATGAGGCTTTGCAGTCTTCGATGTCGTATCCGAACGAATCAATTTCCCCCTCGAAGGCAAGCAGCTCGCTTCCACTGTCATCAAAAACAAACACCTGAACAGACCTACCTTGAAACCGAGACCCATTTCTTAAAGCGATACCAGGGCTTAACGACTTGTCAAAGTAGTCTACCGAGATTTTCTGATCACTCACCGAGTCCGACAGAGGCTTTATCTCTCGATTAGGAAGCCTGATGTCTGCTATCTGATTAGTAAAAAGGTACTCTACCCCTCCAACAGACCGAGCCTGAGGCCTGGAGGTTGTCATGCAGAGCTTTCCGCTATCAAAATGGGCAACTACGAATACCTCTACGCTCATCTTGCTTCCCTAAAGCTCTTCAGAGAACTTCAACTCTGAGACCGTTACAATAGGTCTAGCCCTACATGATGTATTGTTCTCCACCCTGGATCCAGCGGTAGGCTGGTTCCCTATCTCGCGTCCAATCTGATAAGCATTGTTGGTCGCCCCTCCATAGCCCACAAGTCTAGCCGGAACAATCGAAGACGGGTCCGATGCAGCAGGTCTCACAGAGCCATACTGTGGGAATCCGGTTTCCGAGCTATGGTTGTTGACCATATTGTCGCCGTCAAAGGCGAGCGCCACCACGTCTCCGTTCACTTCGAGGCTTAGAACCCTTTGCACTGCTTCCATCCATGACATCTTACTTATGTGGCTCATCTGCTCCGTGTTGTTAGGATAGATAGAATCTGCAATTTTACCATGACCTTTCTTGGGATTCTGGTATTGATAGTACCCGGTCTCTCCCGCCCCAAGTTCAAGATTAACCTCCTGAGAAGGGCGAGGCGAGTAGCTGATACTCCAATCTCTTCTAGGCTTATGATTCTTCTTGCTCCGCCTTTGACCAGTCAATCCAGTGTAAAGGTTGTTTCCAAATTCAAGCCCATAGGACCATCCCCAGTCAATATCTCTGGAGCCAAGTGAGAGACGCGGTCCCGCTATAAGCATTCCCATCTGAAGGAAATTCTCTTCTGGATCATGCATTGTCGCCCCGCCAAGTCGGAGCCTCATGTATCTATATCTATTTAGCCCGTCGAACTCCCTGGTAGAGGCGGAAGTCTTGCTTACGTCCGGGAAGAAGTCTGGAAGGTTACTGCCAACCCTATCACTGATAATAGTCATGGACCCAACCAATATCTTGTCAAGCCGTACAGAGGGTGTTTGGTCTATCGAAAAGCCTGTGGCTATATCTGACGTAAGCGTAATATGATCAGACCCATTGTCCTTTATCTTAAAAACATGCCGGAACTTGCAGTCAGTTCCGAGCGACCAATCAATAGCGGGGGCGTCAAGGTCATAATAGAGGTCAGCAGAGTAAACAACTAAGTAATAGTTTTCTCCAGGCTGACTTTTAAATTGATTCGGAATGAAGGGGGCATATAAGCCCTGATTAGATTTAATAGACTGTATCGAGCTGTCGTAACCAGGAGACCTGAACCGAACAATGTAAGGACTCGCATCTGCATCCAGTGTAGCCTGCAGCTCTCCGTTTGAGTAGCTCCTTAGAGATCCATCGTTAACACTGTAGTTCTCCCAATAGAACAGATAGTTAGGTTTGTAAGTAACCTCAACAGTATTGGAAACACCTCCACCAGTTATGGCATTCCAAGCCATCGTCGCGTTACCACCCGGACTACTGAAGAACGCCGAAAGACTAGGAGACCCAAGTCCTGTAAGACTCATTGACATGAAACGGTCGTCGGAGAAGTCTACTATCACCTCATCAGTATTGATGCCAAAAAAGGCAACAGCTTCTGGCAGAATTCCCTCTTCTCCGAAGTCAAACATCAGCTCGTAATCTGGGACAGGATGAACCTGCGGCTGCGTAGAAGATGCCGGACCATAGGAAGCAAAAAAATAATTACCTTCAGATGTTGAGAACTTCTGATTGACTGGTATGAAGGTTGGGAACTCTCCAGCTGAGGTCACGACCCATGATGAAGTAGCCTCGTCCACGGATAGAATGACTCCACTTATGATGTTTGCCGCGATAAAGGTCGTCCCAAAAGTAAGATCCTCAAAGTCGTTAGTAGTAAAAGTAAGAACCCGCGTGAACCCTCCGACGAATGCCACAGTGTCCGATATGCTCCTCCATCCCGCAGACGCAGGGAGGGCGAAGATTCCCTCAGTTGGCATACTGCTTTTCGCTTCATAAGAGAAGGTGTCGTCAGCGGATGAACGACCAGCAAATCCTGCCTCAATTCCAGTGTCTAGAAACTGCGTAGATACGGAAGACCTGCTTGGTGCGGACGGAGAAAAAAGTCCGCCGTTGAAATCTCTCACCTCGGAAAGCGGAAGGTTGGATTGATTAAGTGCTGGCGTAGTAAACGCCTCCATGCCCATTGGTAACGGATTCGTCACACTGTCTTTCTTGTATATGTCCACGTTGCTGGGATCTAACTCGAAGAAACTCCTAGAGAACTGAAAGGATCTCCAGTTAGACTCCGTTCCACCATTCTTGCTTGCAAAGGTCCCGAACTGTATATTTTCACTGGTGGTGCCAACAGTTCCAAGCGTTATGGGAACAGTGGAGAACGAATACGAATAGTCATCGGTCCAGTCAGGGTCTGCATACCTATCCCACCGTCTAGCCATAAGCTTTCCATAGTATACAGCTGTACTTACGGGTTGAACACAGAATACAATCTCATAGACAGGAGCATTAGAACTGTTGAAAGAAATCTGATCATCAAAAGAATCGAACAGTAACGAGCACAGCGTGGTGTTGCCAATCTCGTCATAGAGGTGGATTCCGACTTTCTTATCAAGCAGGTCCCTTCCGATTCTGACCGCCACCTCAATCCTTGGATCACTTGAACCCGTACCCGAATGCAACTGAACCTTAGCCCCAAGGTTAGTCTGACTAAAAGTGTCTGCAGGATAAACGTATCCAGCCGCAGTGGGAAAAGACAGGACCATTCTGCCAACAAAGCCCAAAGGGTTAATGCCTTGATTAAAATAGTTTGTGCTAGGAAAGTCTGAATTGCTTTTAAGGATATCCCCAGATCCATTTGGAACGACTCGGTCTCTATAAACCCCTGAAAGCCCTCCAGCGTAGGTGTAGTAGTTATCGCTATCGGTGACAACATTGTTGTACAAGCCTCTAAATATCGAACGATTATCACCTACGAGGTGTACAAATGACTCAACGCCTCCCGACGAAGATCTCAGCCAAGCCTGATCGAACGGATTCCGAGGAGCATTATAGGATACCTGCCATCCATTGCCTCCGAGCTGAAAGCACAGATCGTCCAAAGGAAACGACGCAAACACGTTAGGCAGCTTACCAGAAGATCGATTTCCCTTTACGCTAAATCCGCGAGCCCACCATCTGATCCAGCTTGGGACTCTGATTAAGGCTGGCTGAAATCCGCCTGAATACATCACCTCTACATACGTCTCTCTTCTGGCATCACTTGTCCGCAAACCAACAAGACCAAGATCAGAGCTAGAGTTTGGGTAATCAACTGGTGACGCTTCAGCGAGACCACACGATACCGTTACGACAGAGTCCCTCCAAAGGCACGTTGTGACATCAATGGGACCCTGCGACCAGAAGGGTCCACCGCCTTTCTGTTGATATCCCTGAGAACCGGTAGTTGGCAGTCGAGAAAAGTACAGTTGTCCTAAGAATCCTGGATAAACGATGGTGGATACAAAGTTGTTCTTTAAATAAGCTGCTACAATAGGAGAAGATAAGTTAGGTATTGTCCCTGTGTTTATAGAATTGTCCATGTATACCGAAGGCTGATACTTCGCTACAACAAGCCTCTGGTACTCGTTTGCATATGGCTCTGACTGTGAGAATATCTGCGGAGGAAGCGTGGGAGCAACATCCTCTCCGCTTTGACCGGCTAGAAGTTCATCAACCTGAAGAACACGCTGGTATATCTGTTGAGATTGCGCGTTGCCTGGGTTCCCCTGATTAAATCCCACTGCGGTAACCAGGTAGCTGCCCTCTGGCGTCAAGGTGATGGAAGCTGAAAGGCAATAAAGGTTTTGATCGTAGTACGTTTTATCAAAATGAGCTTCAGGGTAATCGCCGGCCGTGGGGTTGCTGTCTACATCGCCGTAATCAGGCATGAAGAGACCGGACCCCAGCCTCTTCTCCCGACCCCAGCTAGAGCCATCTCCTGAAACAAAGATACTCAGCACTGACTCTGGAAGGTCTGAACCGGATGATGGTTCCGCATAAGTAAACCCACGAGACCCAAGACCAGTGCAAGAAACAATGATAGCAATGCGCCCATCCAGGGTTAGCGTACTATCTACGGTCCCCATCCTAAGGACCCCCGAGGTGTCACCGAAAGTTAAATCAATAATCCTTGTGCCTGAGAACGACACGCCTCTGTCATCCGAGACCATGGACCAGAGAGAGTCTTCGTACAGCACCACCGCCACAATCCGTCCGCTCGGAAGAATCTGACACGTCATATCTAAAGGTCTATAACGCTGACTCTCAACCCCCTTGATATCGCAAAGGAATTTTCCGCCGTAACTTGAGGACTGGTCGGGCTGATTAATCGAGAACACGCCCCTGTTTCTGGGAGCAAAATTACTTGATGCGAAACCGGTGAGAGTATCAAGGTCGTGGTCAATGGAGTCGACGCAGAGAAATCCAGGATTAAACGGAGTTCCGAAAGAACTGGACTGCCTTCCCTTAAACCCGCAATAAAGAACTAGAACCTCTTTAGTGTCAGCAAACTGAACCATAGACAGTCCTGTGACCCCAACGTGAAGCTCGAAGAACGGGGTCGGACTGTTTGAGTCGAGAAACGCAATGTTTGGGACGGAAATATCGTAAGTTCTAGTAGACTGAGAAGAACTAACAGCGCTCCAATATCTATCCTCTTTCGTCTGAAGCCTAAGCTTGATCGTCTGACTCGTCCTATTTTCACCGCTAACTGAGTTCTTCCAGATGTCGTACTGTAAATCTGGTCCCGCTGGAGAGCCACCATTCGAGGCGACATTCATGATAAATGAGCCTATGGTTAACACGTCGCCTATGGCTATGACGCTAATTGTGCCAGTGCTCACTTTCAGGTCTATAGTATTACTTGCGGCGTCCACAGAGACAACGGTCCCTGTAACCGTTAAGGTGGTCCCGCTCGCAGTTCCAGCTATTGAATAGGAGCTGCCCACGGATACGCTGGGAAGGTTCCCAGACCCGCTGCCAATACCCAAGGTAAACACGTTACCAATAAGACTGCTTCCAAAGTTCCACGCCCAAGGCTGAGCCCTGTTATCCAGGTATCCACATAGAAGATTGCCGTTAGCCAAAGGCAATAGAGACGGTCTACAGTAAATATCTGTAGGCTCTTCGAAGTTAATGCTTCTTTCGAGACCGTCAGTCTCTCTGTTGAATTGATTATAAGTGGCTCGTAGCTGATATTGTTCCTGTCCTTCTTTAATAAAGGAGTATCTCGAAGTCCCCGCAGTCCCACCTGTCTGAATTAAGCCCTCACCGGACACCTTGACTGGCTTAGAGTCTCTATAAGCGTAAGCTCCGCCTGGATTTGCCCTTGAGGAAAACTGAGGGTCAACCGTCCCGCCAGGTATGCCGCCCAGATAGCTACCCTCAGACGGAGAGACCGATAAGGATGGAAGCCTAGAAGACTCACTGAACTTAATCTTTTCAACACCGTCGTTTTCAGACAGTGACGCATCGGGAGTAGTAAAGCTCTGAGACTCTTTTACGGTTGCCTTGGGACACTGGGAGTCCTGAATAACGATGTATCTCTTTGTCTCTGACCCCATTACTTAACTCCCGGAACTGTGCGGTAACCTAACAGAGGCTTACCCATTGACTGTGTTCTCGACTCTTTCTTCGAGCCATTATCTACGTTCACCGCGATAGAGCCCATCAATAAAGGCAAGAGCGCAGCTGCTGCGTTCTGAAGACCAGTGGCTGAAGGGCTTATTCCTACGTTGACGCTAACTGGGGCTGACCCAGCATTACCAGAGTTTATACTATCAACAGCCGATGGTCCACCAATAGCTGCTACACCTCTTCGACTTAGAACGCCCTCTCCTCTCTGGAGAATGGCGGGGACATCATCGCTAAGCGAAGCCTTGAACCGCTTCCTAAGAGTGTCTCCTACCATTCCGCCATCAAGAAATCCCTGGACCCCGGCAGACCTGAACAAGTTGGCTACAGGCTCATTCGACATGCCGCCCGTAATGTTCCCTCCATCGTGCAGGCTTGCAAGATACCCGGCCCCAGCACCCAGAGCTGCGCCGCCTGCGCCAAGAGCAAGCAGAGATGTGCCCCCAGTAAACGGTGATAGAGCCAGCGCCACCCCGAGACCTCCAAGCGCTCCGAGAAAACTTGATCCGCCAGAAGACCCTGTTAGTCCAGAGACAAAATTACCAAAGGCTCTTACTGCACCAATGAATGGACGAAACGCTCTCGTTATCAGCCGGCCGAATCCCTTAGCGAGAGATCCGACAAATAAAGGCACGGCGCTAATCAATGCGCCTATCAATCTTGGGATGGATTGCAGAAGCGCCCCAACTATCTGGGGTATTGCGCCTATCAAGGCACCGACTATTTCTGGAATCGCTATGGCAAGGGCTTCTATCAACGCTGGAAGCGCCTCAATAATGGCGTCAATAATCAGAGGAATGTTTTCTACAATGCTATCAATTAATCGAACTACAATATTCGGAAGTTCTTTAAGAACCTCTGTCAGAACTCCGATAAATCCGGTGATTAAGGCAGGCAGCAGCCCGATGATGGAGTCAATGATGTCTGGAAGCGCCTTGACGATTTGCTGAGTAAGCGTAATCACCAGGTCTGGGAACCCTGCTGCAAAGGCAGCCAGCGCCTCGGTCAACCCATTTACTATCTTGGGGAATATCTTCGGCAGCTCGCTTGTGACCCTACTCAAAAATGCTGCGACTAAAGGACCAAGCTGATCCGCAATATTGACAGCGACCTTCATCGCTCTATCGATTTCGCTTGTCAGTCTTTCGAGTGCGGTCTCTTCTTCTTCCTTAGCCTTCTCGTTTAGGATGGCTACCCTTGCGATGTCTTCGTTGCTTGCACCCTGGTCAGTACGAAGCCGAATATTTTCAAGCTGTGCCCTCTGTAGTTCCAGAGACTCCTTCCTAAACCTTTCCTCGTCTTCTTCGTCTGGGATATCAGCAAGGACGGAAACTGCGGAACTGAGCGATCCAAATAGTCTCTGCAGTGGCGCGGCAACAGCCTCGCCTATTGGAGATAGTGCGCTCTCCAATGTTGTAACGAATAATTCAAACGAGAGGTTAAGCCCCTGGCGCAGTATGTCCGTCGACAACTTAAACGCGCCAATGATCGCGGTAGAGAAAAACTCTGAGAAATTAGTAAGGATAGAGACAGACTCACTGACTATGTTCTTAAGCGGATCTGCTGCAGACCCCTGTCCAAGAAACGCGGGAACAAGATCAGTAATCGAAGTAAATATCGATGCTGCTGAATATGCGAACTCATCTAAGAACATTCCGAAGGATTGGAACTCTTTGCCGAAGCCCTCAAGCGCACCCTCAAATAACCCACTAGGCACGAAGTCTTCGAAGCCCTCTGCCTCGTCAACAAACTTAACCGCGTCTTTCAACGGAGATGTGATGCTCTCACCCGCAGACTTGAGCGTCCCCAGAAGACTGCCAGAGGTGTCTCCCGCATCTTTTTGAGCCTTTAGAAGATTAAGCTCCTTTTCTTTCTCAGCCTTCTTCTCATTTACTAAAAGAGCTGACCTGATTTTTGACTGCTTTTCGCCGAGAGCTAATGAGAACTTCAGAAAGGACTTCTGCTTGCTCTGCTCGTCTGCCTGTAATACTTCAGCCGATTCTGGCGGCGCGTCCTTATTTACTTTTGCTGCCGAATTGGCTATTCTGGCTTGCTCAAATTCTTTTCTCGCGAAATCTGCCTGACCCTTTAGTATTTGGGCCTCGGTTCTTAACTTCTGAATGTCAGTTGCAGAGACAGAGGTAAATGCGTCGACCTCTTGCTGAGCCCGCTTTATCTCGGCATTAAGATTTTTAAATCCCAGCTGAAAGATATTAAAGACGCCATCGAAGAATGATCCTAGCCCCGTCTTCTTAAAGCTATCGTTAATACCAGTTATCCGAGCGTCTAGCTTTGATAGCTCACCCTCAAGCTTCTCAGTCTTCGCCGTTTCAGATTTAATTCTTTCTCTAGCGGCATCCAGGAAAACGCCTTCCGGCGTAAGACCTCTGTTAACAAAACCGCCCTCAAGATTAGGGATGCTAGATATGCCTTCAAGTGCGTTTGCGTCCAATCGGGACGCTGGGGGAGGGCCCTGCCCCGAAATGGCACTAATGATATTCTGAGAAGCATTCAGCTCCGCCTTGATAATCTCTCTTTGAACCCTTAGTTCAGAAGCGGCTTCCTGTGCAGACTCTCTTGCGTTTTCTCCAATCTCTCCAAATATATCTATATCGCCAGAGAAGAATCTGTCGACCTTAAAGCCGACAATGTCTAAAGAGGAGTCAAGCGTCCTGACCGCTTCATCCAGGAACGAATTTAAATTAGCGGCGACAGACTTAAATAGGTTTGAGAACAATAAGCCAACGTCGAATGTCATCTTGCCAATCTGGGCGGTGAACTGAGAGACAAACTCCCCAACCGAAACAAGTAAGCTATCCTTAAACTTCTCGGTTTCCTTCCTGAGTCTTGCAGTTTCTGCACCCTGCGCAACAAGCAGCTTGAAAAGCTCTCGGTAGGCCTCGACAACTCTATCCGCATCGTCTGGATTAAGAACTGATTGCTCTTCCCTATTTAATGTCTCAAATCGAAGCTGCCGGGCTAATTTAAGTACTTCCTGTAATTCAGCCTTCTCGCTCTTCATGCGTGAAAAGAGACTCAATGTCTCTCTGAGCTTCTCGGCGTCACCTATGGGGTCCCTTAAAGACTCCGCACCTTTTGTAAATTCCTTGAGTGAGATAATAGCCCCACTCAAATCCCCTTTTAATGCGGCATCAAGGTCGGTAATGTTAAGGGCTTTGTCTATCGCTTCCGCTAGAGGCTTTAGTTCACTTGAATCAATAAGACCAATGATTCCCTCTACACTAATACCGCTCTTCTTTAGCTCCTCTTCAGCGGTCCTTCTAAACGCGGAGGTAACATCTTCGGCACTGCGCTGCACGTCTGAAGCAACGACCTTAATGTCGGCTTCAATCTGAGCCCTTGCCTTAAGATCCTTAATACTGTTCAAGACAATCTTGTTCTTAAGCTTCTCCGCCTTCTCGAACTGATCAAGCGCCTCTGACTGGGCCCTTATAAAACTCCGAACAAACTCATCCTCGAAGTCTCTGACTTTTCTAATCAACTCATTGGACTTGGACTCAAACTCTAAAAAGTTCTCCTGGAGACCTTGACCAAACTCACTCGATGCGAGATTGCTTGCCTCTTGAATATTCTTCTGAAAAAGACCAAGGTTTTTCTTAAACTCTTCAATCGTCTCAGCAGGTCTATTGTCACCCCGAAGCTCTATCTGAAGCTTCTTAAGCTTACCAATCCTCTTCTTTAGTGAAGCCTCTTCGCTCTTCTCAGAGTTCTCCAGCTTCTTCCGTTCGATGTCTAGCTCCGCATTGAGGACATTCTGAAGGAGATCACGCCTCTCTTCGAGGAGAAAAGCCTGGTTCTTAAACGCATCGGAGAGCCTTTTATTGGAAGCCAGCGCGTCCTTATTTAATACAGCCTCTATTTCACCTGACGTCTCGTTGACCTGTAGACGGACAAGCTTTTGACGGCTCAACTCATCCTTGATTCCATCGACTCGTAGCTGCTGAATCCGTTCCTCAATCTCAAGATCTCGAAGAAGGGATTTCTCTTTCCCGACGGCAAGATTTAGAGACTCAAGACCAATCTTACGCCTATCCTCTTCAGCCTTAAGCATAAGAGCGAGTAACTGGTTCTCCTTAGCCTGACGTGCAGCGGCAGCTTTATTTGCAGCGTCCCTCTTCTTTCTAGCAGCAATGCCCTTCGCTATCGCTTCCGCAGCATCCCGCTCTTCCCTCGTCTTGCTCTTTGCCGCATTGAGTGCCTCCCTCTGGATGTTAAGGTTCTGAAGTCTTAGCTCAGCCTCTTTAATCAAAGCCTCGTCCGTCTGCCCTGCGGACACGAATCTCAACTCAGCAAGCTCGGACTCGACCTTGACTATCTGCTCAAGTAAAACCTTCTCTGCGGAGATGAAGGCGACCTGCTCTGCCTGAGCAGCAGTAACCGTACCGAGCCGGCCAATCTGCCTTTCAAGACGAGCAAATATTTCAACAGCACTAAGCGCGGAACTCTTTGCACCCTTTTCAAAATTTAGAAAGAACTGATTTACAGCAGGCAGCAGCTTACGTATCGCGCCCCTACCCTTTACATCAAACTGGGTAGCAAACTGTTCAATGGGCACCTGAAGAGCAAAAAGCTCATCCTCAAGAAACTTAAGCTCCGCAGCGGTGTTTGCGGATGTCCTTTCATCAACCAGCCCGCCTACATCAAATCGCTCGCCCTTCCCAACTTGACCGGAAACCTCTGCCCGTTCTCCAACATCTCGGAAACCCAAGAGTTGAGATTCAGCATTCCTACGCCTAACAATCCTTTTCTGTTCTGCTTCAACACTCCTAAGGGCCTCTATATCTTTTGAAGCCTTGCCCGCGAACCCGAAAAGACCGCCAGGCTCTTGACCAAAAGCCTCAAAGTTAAAAGCAATTCTACTGAATGTTTCAGCAGTACTTAATATCTCACCCAGAAGTCCGCCAACATCATCTGAGACGACTCCGACTAGCTGCCCGAGCTGAATAAACGCCGCCGCTACGGAAGCCGGTAGTGCTACGAAGGCTGCACCAACTCTAAAAACGAGGTCAGCAAGACCGGCAATTGTCGTAATGAGCGTAGCGCTTACCGGATCAAGTCTACTGAAAGCATTAACGACAAGATCCCCGAGGCTTCTAACGCCAGCTCCAATACCAACAATCTCCTCACCGAGATCCTTAAAGAGTAAAACCGCGATAGTCACAGGGGCAGTTATGGCTGCAAATGAACTTGCAAATCCTGCAGTGACACCTGGAATCAATCTACTCAGCCCAGCAAGCCTGGAGGCAATTACACCCAACGCGCCTACGAATCCCACATTCAGGATATCCAGAGCTGACTTTAGTGAGGGGATAAGTTCGTCTATAGCATTCTTGAGCCTCTTAACCGCCCTGCCGTCTGCTATAAGTTCATTCATCTCCTTTAGGAAAGCATTCAACTCAGAGAGAGGCAGTTCTGATATTGCTACAGCAGCAACCCCAAGATTGCTTATAAATTTTTGAAACGTCTCAGAAAAGGTCTCGTCAATTATGGCTGCCGCTCTAGCCGTGGCACCAGACGAATCAATCAGCTGACCCTGAAATTTAACAACATCTTCGAAGCCGTCTCCCACCGAAACTAGGGCAGGAATCAATGCTCTAATATTTGGGAAAAGTTTAGAGAGTGCAGTTGAACTACCGCCGGTAGTCTTAGTCAAATCACCTAGAACACGAATAAGCCCTTTCTTGCTCAAGGCTTCTGCGCCAAACTCAGCCTGTGACTTTCCTGTCTTTGCAAGCTCCGCATTAAATTCAGAGAGAAAATCTTTAGTCTGCTTTGTCGGATTAACAAGTGACTTAAGTATATTCCTCAGCCCTGTTATCGCTTCGGCGGGCTTGATACCCTGACGGGTAAGTTGAACGAGAACGGCTAAAATGTCCTCAAGGGGAACATTCGCCTGCGCAGCTATCGTCGTTACACGTCCAATACCCTTAGCGAGGTCTTCAAATCTAACCCTTCCTAAAACCACTGCAGTCTGGAGCTGGTCCGTCACATCGGTGGCAGACATGGATGCGGTCCCGTATGCATTGAGTACAGAGACTGTGGCGTCCACAGCGTCCTCAGTCGAAGCCAGTCCCGCAACAGCAGCCTTCTGTGCAGCCGAAAGTACGTCGAACGCGCCACCAGCGCCCTCAACGGCAGGAATGCCTGATGATATTGTCTGATAAAGCCCCTTAGTAAGGTCATCTAAGGTCTTAGAGCTTTGAGTTGATAACTTAAGAAGCTGTTCAGAATACCTTTCAATACTGACGTCGCCATCGCGAAGTATAGTATTGACGTCAGCCAAGCCTTTCTGAAAATCGGCAGAAAACTTAATCGCTCCCACCGCCGCAGAGCCTGCACCGAATACTGCCAATGCCCCACCAAGACTTAAGATGGCGGCAGATGCAGCCGATGCCGCAACCCCTATCCCGGCGAACGTGCCCGCAAGCCCAGTTGCCTGGACCTGCGCCTTCGCGGCAGAAGCCCCTACGCCATTCAGAGCCCGACCAAGGTTCTTAAGCTCTCTAGTCGCCTGAAGGGCGTTGATCCCAACTCTTAAATTTAATCCAGCCATTCCATAATCCTAGCACAAATAAGATCAACCTGATATACGTTGAACCACGATATGCAACCGACCTATTAGAGGAGACATGATGGTTAAAAAAACAGCAGACAAGTTCCAGGCTTACCGTCCGAAAACAGAGGAAGTCGCAATTGGAGAGGGCAGTTTAATACTTAAGACTGCAACCCTAGACCAAGAGTCTCGATTCCTTGCTTTACTAGACGGACTGGATATTGGAGAGCTTCTTTCTGCTATTACATCTATCGTCCCTGACCCCAATGATCCTGATGGTGGTACTATACTGAAAATTGCAGAAGTTGGACCACAAATTTGGGCAGTAGCCAGAAACGTACTGGGCAATCAGTTTGCTCCAGCAGTACGAGACGGCGCACTCATCATGCTGGACACCAAGGCAAACCTTCAAACTCTACGGAAAGTCGACATCATAGAAGAGGACGACTCTGAAGTAGGAAGCGATGGAGAGTATCTAGGGAGCAGATCGCTTAGACTCTACATCAAAAACAACCTCACCCTCCTTCAGGGCATTCAGGTAGTTAAGACGGCATGGTCGCTTAACGGCTACGGAGAAATCGTGGGAAACCTGATACCCCTCCAGACAGAGGGGTAGACTCCGAACTACCCCCTTGGATGCCTGATGAAGGCGTACTCGTTACAATGCTTGCCCATACTCTCGGTATGTCTAGGGACAGGTACGTCCTAAGCAGAACACGCGATCAATTCACCGATGATGTTCAAGGTCTAATGAAGTCTCAGCTTATGAGCATGGAGGTCCTGTCTTCGATGTTTACAGGAGACGAAGACGCAGAGAATCCAAGCACACCACAACACGACTTTGTTAATCCTGGAGAGGACCTAAGGAACGCAAATACATCCGACCCAGGAAACCACTGGGACAAAGCAGGACCAGAAATGTCCGACCCCCAGTCCGCAGACTGGGCAAGAAGATCCGTCAAGTCCAGCAAGGTATACAACTGGTACAAGAGGGCACCGAACCGTGGGTACAACGTGGTCAACCTAGACACTAGGGACCCGAAGCAGTTCACAAGGAATGTTAGAAAGTTTGGAAAGTAATGGCTGCGAGCCAAAGGACGATAAGCTCGCAGCCATAGGGGAAGGCTTGTCTTATTAGGTAGTTGGCTGAGTTGCAGCATCCGGCTGAGTTCCAACTGGGTCTGGCGCGTACAAGTAACCAAGAGGAGCTTCAGTGCTTCCGCCGTATTCTCCATTGTTGTCGTCCAAAGCATTGAACTCAATCGGCGTGCTCAAAACTTCAGTACCACCGGCAATGGTAAGAGGAGCAGCATTTCGTGCTTTCCAGATCACCATGTCCATAATGAAGCGGTCCCATCGCTTACGAAGTGCGCGAACACTTACAAAGCTTGTAGCGTTGCAAGATGCAGCAGGGTAGATGAACTGAGAGGCGTTGGCAGGAACCCCGCCATTGTCTTCATAAGGATCATCACCGATAGCAAGATGAAGATTCAGCTTATGCATTTCAGCAATCTGACCACTGAACTTCATGCCGACCTGTGAAGGAGTCAAAAGCTCTACGGTTTGAGGGAAGTTAGTTCCGAGGAACTCAGTGTCTTCACGAGAAATCTCAAGTGCGCCCTCAGGCACAACACCCAAGTACATTACGGGAGATGCGGCATCAAACGCAGTGCCCGCACCCTGCACGAATCCGCCTTTCTTAACGTCTACGTGAGACCAGAAGCCCTGGAACAGGTTTGAGGTTGAAAGGACGCTCTGAGCGCCCATACCAGTATAATTAGCAGCCATAATATTACTCCATTAGTATGTGTAGAACGCGACTGGACCAGCCATGTCCTGTATTAATTGAAACCTTAATCTAATTGTAACACGTCGGAAGTCTTGATAAAAGTCCAGACGCTTTCGCTCTTCTGGCTCTCCAATGTTTCCCTGTGAATTTATCATGTAGAGGCACATGCCTGCGTCGACAGGATTATTCACGTCTGCGTAGTCCATGACGTGAAAGATACCGTTCTGTAGTCCGGTGACATCAACCCCCGAAAAGGGAGCCAATATCTCGTCGGTCATGTCGTCTACCTCCATGCCAAACTGATCGCTCGACACATCGTCCTCTTCACCTACCCTTGAGTAGCAGTCAATTTGAAGGATTGCCTCACCCTTTCTGCCAGCGGTGGACTCAATAAAGAATGCCTCTGCCCACATTCGATAAGCGCCTGAACCCGTCCTGTTTCCATCTGGGTCTGCGTAGTAATAGTCGTAGAATATCGGCGCACTATATCCGTTGACCACAACGAAATTTCCGATGCGGCTTTGGATTGACCTTCTTATGTTGGTCCATTTACGACTTGCTGCTGTAGACATTACTTTCTAAATGCTCCATTAGCGTTCGCGACCCACCGAGTAGCAAGACCCTGGAGAGCCTTAGTGCTCCGAGCCCTCATCTTTCTTCGCGCCCTACCTATCCATCCTACAAAAGCATTCTTCCCCTTGTTTATGCCGGGATGAGAGACTGCACGCCTTGAAAAGAACGTGCCCCCTCTTGCTTGATCACTAAGGGCCTTCTTTTTAACTGGGGCAATCTTATGCGGCTTTGTCCCGAACTCCAGCATGTTAATCAAATCCGCCGAGTTGAGCGGGGCTCCCCCTGGGTACTGTGGCGGTCTCGGCGGAGCGTCGTTCACGATAGTGTATACAAGCCTTCCCGTCTTACGGCTCTCCTTAAGCTTCCAGCCTCTCTTAAGCTCACCAGTATCAACAGGTGTACCTTCCTTGATCTCGGCTACCGTGCCTTCCATTATCTGACGGAAAGAGGGCTTCATTCTGACGCCGTACCTCTTGGCAACCTTGAGCCCAACTAAAGACCGTGAGCCATCAACTGTATCGTTCATTGCCGCGACCAGCGCCCCAAGGATAACCTTGTCAACGCTTCTGGTCTTACTTATGAATCCGTCGTCGAGGACTATTTCGAACTTAGGCTTACTCAAGAGACAAGACTCCTAGAGTACACGGACCTGATTCTAACAAGCCCTGTACCTCGAATAGGGTTAACCTCCTCAATTGTAAAAATAGAATCCCCGTAGACAGGATCAACAAATCTTACCTTGTCGGTAAGCATGATGCGGTCTGCAGGGATTGACCCAGCCTCTGGGACGTCCGCAACCAGCAGGGTACGCTCTGCGGCCCTTACCTCTAAT
>ERZ802830.1466-NODE-1466-length-22534-cov-10.9269_pt1 | contig 22534 bp, 20 predicted proteins | sample MGYA00345654_ERZ802830 | MGnify/ENA primary metagenome ERZ802830 (study PRJEB30503, sample SAMEA104212375) | marine metagenome | biome: Westerlies Biome; feature: [SRF] surface water layer (ENVO:00010504) within the epipelagic zone...; material: water...
CCTTTTGATTAGGCTTCTGCTTTTCAATTTTTTGGGGGATAAAATAATGGAAATATTAAGTTTTTCGGTTTCTACACCATTCTGGATTTGGTTACTTTTTGCGCTCACAACTGCTTATTATTACGATATTATGAAGCGCAGAATAGTCCGACTGGAGCAAAAGATTTCAGATATTAGTGAGTAAAACTTGAGCGATAAAAAATCGTTATAACAATCTTTGCAATTGCCCATCATAAATCGGTTCCAAGGTTTCAGTTTCGAATAGTGATGAAACGGAGGTTCCATTCCAAATATTAAGAATAGCCTGGGCAAATATTGGAGCAGTTGGAACTATTCTAATATTCGAAGCCTTTGCTACTGGGCCCGTCGCTTGGATTGAATCTGTTATAACTAGTGATTTCATTACAGAGTTGCTAATTCGTTCAACAGCTGGTCCGGAGAGCACCCCATGTGTAATGTAAGAATGGACTTCGGCTGCACCATTTTCGATGAGTACTTCGGCTGCCTTGCAAAGTGTGCCTGCTGTATCACAAATATCATCAACAATAATACATTTCTTACCTCTGACATCACCGATGATTGTCATTTCAGCCACTTCTCCTGGTCTTTCTCTTCGCTTATCAACAATTGAGAGTGGGGCGTTTATCCTCTTGGCGAGTTCTCTAGCTCGAGCAACTCCACCAACATCAGGCGAAACAACCATTACATCTTTCAATTGATCAGAAAACTGATGAAGAATATCTAGAGCGAACACTGGTGCTGCATACAAGTTGTCGACAGGTATATCAAAAAACCCTTGTATTTGCGTAGCATGAAGATCAAGCGTTAGAATTCTTTCAACTCCTGCCTCTACCAATAAATTAGCGACAAGTTTTGCACTTATGGGAGTTCGAGCCTTTGTTCGTCGATCTTGCCTAGCATAGCCAAAGTACGGAATTACGGCTGTAATACGGCTTGCTGACGAACGACGCAAAGCATCGGCCATTATAAGAAGCTCCATGAGATTGTCGTTGGCGGGGTTCGATGTTGATTGAATTATAAACATGTCCTCACCACGAACATTTTCGTAAACTTCTATAAAAATCTCTTGGTCATTAAATCTTTCTATTCGAGCATCAACTAAATCGACATTAAGACCCCGGTGGACAGTCATTCGCCGAGTAATCGCTTTCGCTAGATTTTTGTTCGCGTTGCCGGATATTAACTTGGGTTCATTAAGGGCGGGCATCTATAAGAAATCCTCGCTTGAGTTTAAAGAATCATTTTGATGACTCCGGATAACATGGTGTCGCCATCAGGCAAAGATACAGTTTTGGAATTTGAATTAAATGAAGCATAAAACAAATAAATTTATTTTTTTGGAGCTTTTATGTTAGCATTCGATCATCAAATTATTTAAAATGCGGGATTAGTTTTCTACGTAAGTGATGAATTAAAATGCCCATAGAAAGGCGCGCAGGATTAAAAATAAACTCCTTAACTTTAGGTAGAGGAGATGAACAAGCCCTATTATTACACTGTTCTTTAGCGAATAGTAGAGCGTGGCTACCTTTTGCTGGTGAATTTAAAGATAAACTTTCGATGATTGCATTTGACTTGCCAGGCCACGGTATGAGCCAAGATTGGGGCTATACATCGGATTATCAAGATTGTTGTCTTGATATAACCGCAACATTCATAAATAAACCAATTCACCTTGTGGGACACTCCTTTGGAGCAACGGTTGCTTTGCGCTTGGCGCACCGGTTTCCTGATTTTGTTAAGTCCCTCTCTCTTATTGAGCCTGTATTTTTTGCAGCAGCTTTTTCTGATTATCGTGAATTGGAAGCACGATTTATGCTGGATCATGCTGATTATTTTAGCGCGGGTGAAGATAAAAACTGGCGATTAGCTGCAAAACTATTTCTTAAGCTCTGGGGGAATAATGAAGATTGGAATCTGTTAAGTGAAAATAAAAAAAGACAATTTTCTAAAAGAATTCCGCTGACTTTTGAGGTGTCTAAAGCTATTTACATGGATCCACACGAAATGCTTAAGGAGCATGCTTTTTCGTCACTAACTGCTAAATCTTCAATAATTTATGGTGATAGGTCGCATTTTATTATGCCCTATATCAGTAAAGCGTTATCGGCTCGAATACCAAATACGGAACTTTCTTGCATTCAAAACGCTGGTCACATGCTGCCGATTACACATCCTAAAATTTGTGCGCAGATTATTGATAAACTAATTGAACCTTAGCTTACTCTGTCGTTCCAATTTTTGGCTCTACTCCTTTGATTATTCGGCTGATGTTCTGTTGGTGCCGAAAAAATACAATAACTGTTAAGATACTTAGTAAACCAAAAGCATTTGGCTGGCCAAGAAATATAGCTGCAATGGGAGCGCTTAAAGAGCTAACTAGAGACGCAAGCGAAGACATTCGCCTTATCAAAGCAACTAATAGCCATACTAAGCAGCAGATAACACCAAGTATAAAAGATAAAGCAATCGCTACACCTAAAAACGTAGCTACTCCTTTGCCACCTCTAAATCTAAGCCAAATTGGGAAGCAATGGCCAACCAAAGCGCCAAAAGCTGAAAGTTGAACTGCATCTTGAGCAAAAAAATGTTTGATTATGAGAACTGTACAAACACCTTTCAAAAAATCTAATAAAAGTGTTAAAAAAGCTGCAAATTTGTTTCCAGTACGCAAAACATTAGTGGCACCGATATTTCCAGATCCTACTTTCCGCAAATCCCCAAGACCAAGAAATTTTGAAATAAGAATACCAAAAGGGATTGAGCCTGCTAAATATCCAAAAAAGCCTGCTGCCAATAAGACTTCTAATTTACTAGTAAATTCGGGTAGAGCTTCTAACATTCAAAAATAGTTTTCCCAGAAACGATTGTGCGTCTTACTTTTCCTTGTAATTTTTGTCCATCGTATGGTGTATTCTTTGATTTCGATTTTAAGGTTTCTCTGTCCAAAATGAAAGGTATATCGGCATCAAAAATAATTAGGTCAGCCGGGGCACCTGGGGTAATCCGTCCACTAGGTAAGTTAAGTAATATTGCAGGGTTTAATGTCATAGTTCTTATAAGTTTCCCCAAACTCACCGATTGACTGTGGAAAAGTTGTAAGCTCGCCGGTAGAAGTGTTTCAAGTCCAACTGCGCCAGCTGCAGCTGTTTCGAAAGGAAGACGTTTGCTTTCTTCGTCTTGTGGTGTGTGAAAGGATGACACTATGTCTATGACCCCAGAATTTACTGCATCAATTATAGCCATTCGGTCATTTTCTGATCTCAAAGGTGGGTTTAGTTTAAAAAAGCTTCGATAATCTGCTACGTCCAACTCGTTTAGAGTAAGGTGGTGTATAGAAGTTCCGGCAGTGACTTTGTGCCCATTTCTTTTTGCCCTCTCTAAAGCTGGAATTGAACGCGCAGTGGTAATCTGATCAAAATGATACTGAACTCCAGTCAGTTCTACTAACGCCATATCCCTATCCAGCGCCATTCGTTCTGCTAATGGCGTTACGCTTGGAAGCCCTCTTAAAGATGCAAACTTTCCTGAGGTTGCGGAACTTTCTTCTGAAAGGTCGGGATCTTGAGGGTGACCAATTACTAGGGCATCCAATGATTTCGCATAACTTAGCGCCCTCGATAAAATTTTTGAATTTTTAACTACATTATTGAAATCGGTAAATGCAATGGCCCCTGCATCTTTGAGAAAACCTATTTCTGTCATCTCACGTCCTGCGCGTTCTTTTGTTAAAGCAACCATATGAAAAACGTTTACAGGACATACCTCCTGCGCTCTTCTGCGTATAAACTCCAAAACTTCTGGGGTATCTATTGCTGGAATTGTGTCGGGCCGAGTAACTATTGTTGTTACACCACCAGCAGCAGCGGATGCTCCTGCTGACTTATAGCTTTCTTTGTGTCGTTCTCCTGGTTCTCCGACCTTTACGCCAAGATCAATTAATCCTGGGCTAACGTATTGTCCCTGGCAGTCAATAGTTTCATCTGCTGCTTCTTTCGGGATAATTATGCCATCTTCAAACATGACTTCACCATCAGAAATGGTTTCGGTCAAAGGATCAATTACTTTTGCATTTGTAAGAAGTGTTTTCATTCAATTAGCCATAATCGTCTGAATTATAATTTCTCGCTAAAAGGTGCATTGCTGCCATCCTTATCGCGACGCCCATTTCGACCTGTTCCTGAATAACTGACCTATTGATGTCATCAGCTAATTCACCATCAATCTCAACGCCTCGGTTCATTGGACCGGGATGCATAACTATTGCGTCCCTCTTAGCATGAGAAAGTTTCTCTTTATTCAGCCCATACCGATAATAATATTCTCTTTCTGAAGGTATAAAGCCGCCGTCCATTCGTTCTTTTTGCAACCTAAGCATCATAACCACATCCACATCCTTTAAACCGATGCGCATATCCTGGTACACTTCGACCCCCAATTCATCAATCGCAGACGGCATAAGGGTTGGGGGTCCTATCAATCTTACCCGATTTTCCATTTTACCAAGCAGAATAATGTTAGAGCGAGCAACTCTTGAATGAGCGATATCTCCGCAAATCGCGATATTTAATCTGTGTAACCTTCCTTTAGCACGGCGGATTGTTAATGCATCAAGAAGTGCTTGTGTAGGATGCTCGTGACTGCCGTCTCCAGCATTTAGGACTGAGCAGTTAACTTTTTGTGAGAGTAAATCTACAGCACCAGATTGAGGATGCCTGACTATTAAAAGATCAGGTTGCATAGCGTTCAAAGTAAGTGCTGTATCGATAAGCGTTTCACCTTTCTTAAGAGAACTTGCCTCCATAGATAAGTTCATTACGTTCGCTCCCAACCGTTTTCCTGCCAACTCAAAACTTGCTTGGGTTCGCGTTGAGTTTTCAAAAAACATGTTGATTTGAGTTAGGCCTGTCAGAGACCCAGCTCTTTTATCTTTGGATCGGTTTAATTGAACGTATTTTTCAGCTAGATCTAAAATTTCCACTATAGCTTCAGGGCGCATAGGTTCGATACCTAGCAAATGTTTATCCTTAAAACCCATTTAGAACTCTCTGTGATTAAATAAGTTCATAATCATACCTTTAGATACAAACAAGAGCTTATTAAAAATTGTTAATTTCATGCTGTTTTACTTTTGCAAAAGATTAATTACCCTCGATTTATGGATTCGAAGATTGATATGACAGATGCCTTGCAGTTGTTGAAGTGGCAGCTAGAGCTTGGAGTGGACGAAAATGTTGGGAATGTTCCCTTGAATAGATTTTCTGAGCTTTCCCAAAATGATGAGATTAAAATACAAAGTTCGGTTTCTGCAAAACAAAAAATGCCAAACATTAACAGGGCAATTGCTGAAGCTGAAAGTCGAGCTGAACAAAGTAAAACTTTGGACCAGTTAAAAAACTCATTAGCTGAGTATGAGTTTTGTGACTTAAAAAAAGGATCTAGAAATTTAGTTTTTTCCTCTGGGGACCCCAATGCAAAAGTGATGATTGTTGGAGAGGCACCTGGAAGAGAAGAAGACATTCAAGGTGTTCCTTTTGTTGGTCGAGCTGGTCAGCTTTTGGATAAAATGCTTAGACCAATTGGTTTAACTAGGAACAAAAACCAGCTGAACAATAACTTAATTACTACAGCCTATATTTGTAACGTTATCCCGTGGAGGCCTCCTCATAATCGTGATCCAAATTCTGACGAAATAGAAATGATGCTTCCATTTTTGAAAAAACATATTTCATTGGTTCAGCCTAAAATTATTGTTGCTTTGGGAAATATTAGCTGCAGAGCTTTAATTGGCCAAACGGGTATAACAAAATTGAGAGGAAATTGGTTTGATTTTGACAAAACCCCGTTGATGCCAATGTGTCACCCAGCATATCTACTGAGGAATAATGCTGCAAAAAAAGATGCTTGGTCCGATTTGTTACAAATTAAGAAAAAGCTTGGGGACATAGCATGAGTATAGATAAGAGAAAAAGTTTTGTGCCCGTTCGGATTGCCTTATTGACGGTGTCTGACACGCGCTCGTTGGTAAACGATAAAAGTGGCTCTGTTCTCGTTGAAAGAATAGAAACTGCAGGACATCAAGTCGTAGGTAGAGAAATAATTAGGGATGATAGGCAGCAGATTAGATCACAGCTCGAAAATTGGATCAAAAGTGTAACTGTCGATGTTATCATATCGACAGGGGGAACTGGTCTAACGGGTCGGGATGTAACAGTAGAGGCTCACCGTGATGTCTACGAAAAAGAAATTGAAGCATTCAGCATAGTATTCTCGATAGTCAGTATGAAAAAAATTGGGACTTCCGCTATTCAATCACGTAGCACTGCTGGCGTTGCTGGTGGAACGTATCTATTTGCTCTTCCCGGCAGTCCCGGCGCCTGTAAGGATGCATGGGATGAAATTTTAGTGAAGCAGTTAGATTTTAGACATCAGCCCTGTAATTTTGTAGAAATAATGCCAAGGCTAGACGAACATCTTCAAAGGAAATAAGATAAGAAATTGCTACTATTAATTGGGAATTTATAGTTTCCCAGCTATATCCCTTCTATATATGAAGAAAAATACAACCCCTGTTCAGATACCAGCGAAATAAAACTCGTAATTTTAATCTTTTCAGGAAAAATTGAAAGCTGGCATTATGCGTTTTTTCCGACAGGCTCTTATAGGTTTAACACTATTAACCCTTTCAGTGGGTATTCTATCCTATGCAGGATATCTTATTAAGGATGCTTTAAGTGAAAGATTAGGACAAGAGGCGAGGGTTCCACAGCCACGTGAGCGTACTTTTGCCGTAAATGTAGTTACTGCAGAACCTAAGGCAATCACTCCTCAACTTGAGGCATTTGGGGAAATTAAAAGTCGCCGAACGTTAGATTTAAGACTTGCACTAGGTGGTCAGGTAACAGGTTTATCAGACAATTTTGTGGATGGTGGGCAAGTAAAATCTGGGGAAAAACTGGTCGAAATCGACGACGCTGATGCTCAATCTTTTTATCAAAAAGCAATAGCTGATATCATGGATGCGAAAGCTGAGGTTGAAGACGCTGAGCGAGCTCTGCTGCTGAGCCAAGATGAGCTTGAAGCTGCTCTTAAACAATCTGGTCTCAGAGAAACGGCCTTGTCTCGTCAGCGAGATCTACAGGTTCGGGGTGTTGGCACGAAGGCCGCTGTTGAAGCTGCTGAACTTGCATTGTCTTCTGCAGAGCAATCCGTTTTAAATAGGCGAAGTGCTGTTGATAATGCTAAAGCTCGTGGAGCCAGTGCGGGAACACGGCTAATAAGAAGTGAGCTTGCATTAGATGATGCATCTCGACGTTTAGAGGATACTAAACTTTTTTCTAAGTTTGATGGTGTTTTAAGTAATATCACATTAGTTGAAGGTGGTATCGTGAGCGCAAATGAGCGCATTGGGCGTTTAATTGATCCTAATTCACTTGAGGTCGCTTTTCGAGTTTCAACTCAGCAATACAGCAGGCTTTTAAATGAAAATGGGCAGCTTATAAATACGCGTGGATCTGTATCCTTAAATTTCATGGGATCTGAAATAACCACAAATGCCGTATTGGAAAGAGATAGTGGTTCAGTAGCAGAAGGGCAGACGGGGCGACTTTTATACGCTAGGTTAGATAAAGCCATAGGTTTTAAACCAGGCGACTATGTTGTGGTAAAGTTGGATGAACCTGAGTTGAGATTTGCCATAGATTTACCAGCATCGGCGCTTAACGCAGATAATCAAGTTTTGATACTTAATGATGAGGAACGTCTTGAAAACGTGAGTGTCTCTTTATTACGACGTCAAGGTGATAACGTGATAATTCGATCACGTGATTTACCTGGTAAAGAAGTAGTTGCTCAAAGATCTCCGCTTTTAGGTACAGGGATAAAAGTGAGAGCCGTCAGGTCAGGCGAAGCAGATAAGCCGCCAAAAGCTCCCGAAATGATAGAATTGACTGAAGAAAGGCGACAAAAGTTAATTAAATTTATTGAAGGTAATAAATGGATACCGAAAACTGCTAAAGAGCGAACTATCGGAAAACTGAAAAAAGAAAAAGTACCTGCTGAAATGGTAAATCGAATTGAAAGTCGGATGGGGGGATAATGATATGACCAGATTATCACCTCAAACCGCAAACGGCATCTTGTCATACTTTACTCGCCATAAAACTATGGCTAATTTGCTTTTGGTGATTTTGATAGTTGCTGGGCTTTTGGCTTTGCCCAAAATGCGTTCTCAATTTTTTCCAGATATAATAATTGACAATATAAATTTAAGTATAATTTGGCAGGGTGCTGGTGCAGAAGACGTTGACGCCGCTATTGTTCGAGTTTTGGAACCAGTTTTACTAGGTGTCGATGGAGTTAGTGGCGCCAACAGTACCTCAAATGAAGGTCGAGCAAGGATATCTCTCGAATTTGAGCCAAACTGGGATATGGCGAGAGCCAAAGTGGATGTGGAAACTGCCTTGGACAGTGTTACATCCCTGCCCCAAGATAGTGAAGATCCTACAATTATTAGAGGCAGGTGGAGTGATCGCGTAACCGACGTTGTAATTTCTGGCCCTGTTGCAGTAGGTCAGTTGGGATTATTTGCTGACGAATTTGTTATGAGGCTTTTTACTGCTGGTGTAACACGCACCACGATGAGGGGATTAGCTGCTCCTGAAACAGTTGTCGCAGTTCCTACATCAAGTCTAATTATGCATGATATTACTATGCATGAAATTGCAAAAGCGATATCCGAAGAGGTAAGTGCAGATCCTGCTGGTGATGTTGATGGCGCAAACGCTCGGGTTAGGACTGGTATTGAGAAGCGGCTAGCTAAGGATATTGAGTCCATTGTTTTACGTTCTAATTCTGATGGTTCAAAACTTACGATTGGTGATGTGGCCGAATTAAATGTAAATGGAATAGATAGGGAAAGAACTTACTTTGTTGGAACGGATCCAGCCATTACCATAAGGGTCGATCGTAATCAGCAAGGTGATGCAATTGATATCCAGCATAAAGTTGAAAGTATTGCTAGAGAACTAGAAGCGACACTACCTGAAGGTACGAAATTAGAGTTAATTCGCACTCGAGCTGAGACTATATCAAGCCGACTTACTATGCTTCTCGATAACGGACTTGTGGGGCTTGGCCTTGTTGTTACATTATTGTTTTTATTTCTCAACACTAGAACAGCATTCTGGGTAGCTGCCGGTATACCAACGGCAATGCTGACAGCGATAGCTTTGATGTATGCAGCAGGCATAACAATAAACATGATCTCTCTGTTTGCGCTTATAATAACATTAGGCATAGTCGTTGATGATGCAATCGTGGTTGGCGAACATGCTGATTTTCGCGCTAGGTCTGGTCTGCCACCTATTGTGGCAGCTGAAACAGCAGCTCAAAGGATGTTTATGCCCGTTTTGGCTGCTACGATGACTACAGTAATTGCATTTTTTGGCTTAGTTGCGATAGGAGGTCGCTTTGGGGATCTTATTGCTGACATACCATTTACTGTGAGCGTAGTCCTTTTGGCATCTTTGGTGGAATGTTTTTTGATATTACCAAACCATATGGCTCACTCTATCGATAATAGTTCAAGAGTAAAATGGTATGATCGTCCAAGTTATGTAGTAAATATTGGATTTGTTTGGTTTCGTGAAAATATATTCCGACCTTTCATAAAGCTTATTATTCGTGCTCGATATGTTGTTTTAGCTGGCACGCTGCTTGTTTTAGCATCGCAAGTTGTTTTATTTATCAATGGCTCAGTAACATGGCGATTTTTTAATGCACCTGAGCAATCTTCGGTGACTGGAAACTTTGCAATGGTTAATTCAGGCACACGTGCTGATACATTGGCAATGATGAAAATGTTACAAACTGCTGTTGATGAACTTGCAACTGAGTATGAAAAAGAACATGGACGCAATCCAGTAAAGTATGTTTTGGCCGAACTAGGCGGGAATTCTGGACGTGGGCTTTCTGGAACAGAAAATAAGTCTACTGATCTTTTAGGTGGAATTTCTGTTGAACTTATTGACGCTGATTTACGGCCTTACTCCAGTTTTTCTTTTGTGGGCGATTTGCAAGATAAGATCGTTCGTCATCCACTTCTCGAAGCAATATCATTTAGAGGCTGGCGTTCTGGGCCTGGCGGTGATGCGTTAGATATTCAGTTTTACGGAGCTGATGCTGTTACTCTCAAAAATGCTGCGGAGGCTTTAAAAACTGAGTTAGAAGCTTTTCCCGCTGTTTCTGCATTAGAGGATGATTTAGCTTATGATAAAGAGGAAATTATTTTAGAACTAACCCCTCAAGGTAAAGCTTTGGGCTTTACTATAGATACCTTAGGCGTTGTTTTGCGAAATCGCTTAAATGGTGTTGAAGCCGCGTCGTATCCATTAGGACCTCGTAGTGCGACTATTCGCGTTGAACTGCCTGAAGGCGAATTAACTTCAGATTTTCTGGAAAGAACACAACTCCGCGCAAGTAGTGGGATTTATGTGCCGCTAGCTGACATTGTCAGTGTTGAGCGAAAGGTTGGGTTCTCAACGGTGCGACGTGAGAATGGCATTAGGCTTATATCTGTTACTGGTGATGTTTCGGAGGATAACCCTGAAGAGGCAGAGCAGGTCTTTGACGCTCTAAAAAAAGAAATTTTGCCAGAGATTGCTACACTCAACCAGGTTGAGTGGCGCATGTCAGGATTGGCTGAACAAGAACAAGATTTTCTCAATGATGCACGCGTTGGAATGATTTTGACACTCCTAGGCATTTACCTTGTTTTAACTTGGATATTTGCGAGTTGGACAAGACCTTTTGTTATTATGTCAATTATTCCATTTGGCTTGGTAGGAACTATCTATGGACACTTTATTTGGGATGTTCCTTTGTCTATGTTCACAATAGTCGGACTGATTGGAATGACTGGGATCATAATTAACGACTCTATAGTTCTTATCTCTACTATCGATGAATACTCAAAAGAAAGAGGAATAATACCGTCAATTATTGATGGTTCAGTCGATCGTTTAAGACCTGTTTTACTAACAACATTCACGACGGTTTTAGGTCTTGCACCACTATTATATGAGCGCTCAACTCAGGCTCAGTTCTTGAAACCAACAGTTATAACCTTAGTTTATGGCCTCGGGTTTGGACTATTAATCGTTCTGCTGGTGATCCCTGCGTTAGTCGCAATGCAAGAAGATATAAGGCGATTTAGGAAAGCTTATTTATTTGCCCTTCGATCACAAAATAAATTTATTCAGCGTTCATTTGTTAGTTTAACTTTAGCTATTATCTTATGGGGTGGGTTGACTGTAGGCTTCATGCTTATATTTGGATCTTTAGCGCCACTAATTACCCAATTAAATTTAATTCAAACCCTTCCAGAAACTATGCTATCGGCTCTGGTTTTATTTATAAGCGGTTCATTCTTGCTTATATCTATCTTTGCTTTGGTTGGATATTTCTTATTTTGGAGGTCTAGAACTTTGCTGGAAGTTTAACAACCTTTCTGCTCTATAACCTGACCTTCGTCCAGTTGAGTAATAGTAATTAAATCGCCATTTATTTTTAAATTTGTTTTATCACGCCACTCGCCAACAGCGTAAAGAGTTTTCCCAGGGTTATACAACTTGGGTTGCTCGATGCTAAGCTCGGAGCGGTAATCCATTATTGAAAAAAATATGCTAGAGCTTGCCTTCTCTAAGTAGGGAATATCTGCCCCAATCTTAAAGCCGGTTGGTGAAAAAGTGATACTACAACGAGCGTTTTTTTTACCAAGATCAGACGGTGAAAGTGGCAAATTGGCTAATGCTGCTAACAAATCAGTATTTATTTCTTTAGATATAATTTTTAATCCAGATTGGGCTTCGAATTCAATTGGCATGCATACATCATAGCAAATACCAATACTTCCTTTAATTTTTAAATTTATTGGATCAGAATCCACTTCTGCTTTTATTGCTATTGGAAGGATCACTTCATTTTCGTATCCAATAGTTTCAAAGCTAGATGAGCCAAATATTTTTGGACTTGGCCAAAGAACATTTAGGTTACTTATATTTAACGAACCTTCAAAATCAAACTGAGGTTTAAAACCAAACGGTCCCGGGGTATGCCAATATGTTTTCCAACCTTCGTTAAGCGAAATCTTGAGCCCGTAGACTATCGAACCATCTGACTTTTCCCATCCTCCTAATATTTCTATTTTTTTGAGACCGTCTCCCAAGGCTATGGAAGTACTCACAATAAATAAAAGTAATACTGTCAGAAATTTCTTCATATCTTTGTTTACTTGATTTTATCGTATTGCCAACCTTTATCAAAAGAATAAATTACTCAGGATACTGTGAGTAAGAGAATATGTTTGAAATCGACTTAAATAATCTTAGTGGGAAAATTTTGTTAGCGACACCGTCGATGAATCATAGCATTTTTAAAGATACAGTAATTTTTCTTTGTTCACATTCAGAAGATGGTGCAATGGGGGTAATAATAAATAAACCCCTTCAGACTCTATCTTTTTCATCGATTTGCAAAGATATGAAAATTAAAGAGGAAGTTCCTTTGGACTTGCCAGTTCTTTTTGGCGGACCAGTCGAAAAGAATAGAGGCGTGATCTTGCATTCTCAAGATTATAATGCTGAAAAAGAAACCTTAAAATGTACTTCCACCTTATCAATGACGGCTTCATTTACTATTTTATCTGATTTGGCCAAAGGCTTAGGCCCCGCAAATGCACTTTTAGCATTAGGCTATGCAGGCTGGGCTCCCGATCAATTAGAGAGTGAGCTGGCAAGCAATTGTTGGATGTTTGGAAAACTAGAGGATAAAGAAATTTTTAGCACAGATTTTGATCAAAAATGGTCGAATTCATTGAAAAATAGTGGCGTTGAACCATCGAATATTTCATCTAATTTTGGTAGCGCCTGAGTTGTTTTTGTTATCTAGGTGCGGCAGCTCTTCTTAGGCGATCATTAATGGCTATCCCAATCCCTTCTTCAGGAATTGGTGATATAGCAATTTTTTCAGCGCCCATGTCATCTAACCTATGCAAGTAATCGAATAAATTTGCTGCAGCTTCGATTAAATTCTCTTCTCGTGATAAATTTAGATCACAAACAATTTTACCAAACCCAATGCTTACCTCGTTTTTCCTGAACACTTTGCTATTTAAGCGGATTGATCCTTTGGGAGCATAGTGAGAAGAAAGTTGCCCAGGTGCAGATATTTTTGCATCCTTTGCTTTCTCTTTGAAATCTAAACCCAGTATCTTAGATATATCAGTCTCATCTATTGCACCAAATCTTAAAATGCTTGGTTGGGGTGAGAAACTTATTATGGTGCTCTCAAGCCCAACTTTTGAAGAGTTACCTGAAATAATCCCTTCAATTTTTCCAGTTAGCCTAGAGATAACGTGCTCTGCTTTTGTTGCGCTTATAGCACCGGATGGATTGGCTGAGGGAGCCGCGATTGGTGTGTTAGAGAGTTTAAGAATTGATTGAGCCACAGAATGTGCCGGCATTCGAACAGCTACAGTTTGTAGTCCGGCCAATGCCAAAGGTGATATTTTGCTTTCCGGTAACAGCGGTAACACCATTGTTAAGGGGCCTGGCCAAAATTTCTCTGCAACTGTTTGAGCTTCAGAACTCCAAAGTGCAAAAGATTGTATCTGTTCAATTGAAAAGCAATGAATTATGAGGGGATTGAAACTTGGTCGACCTTTTGCTTGGAAAATTTTAGCAACAGCAAGTTTGTTTGTCGCATCTGCTCCCAGGCCATAAACTGTTTCAGTTGGAAAAGCTAAAGTCCCACCGGATTTAATAATTTGGCTTGCTTTCAATAAATCAGGGTCTGATGTGTTGAAAATTTTTGTTTGCAATTTATTACTCTATGACGTTGCGTTCTATTTGAAGCTATTTTGAAGTCTGAAGTATGCACAGGAGATTGTTCATTAAATCTTTATGCAACTTTTGCCAAGTAAAGATAATAACATAATTTGGAGAATTTTAATGGTATATCGCGCTTGCACTGAGGATTATGAATATATCTTAAAACACGTCGTAAATTATGATTTGGTTTCTGATACTGATAAATTTTCCGAAGCTTCATATGAAATTGTTTCGGCAATTTTGGCTGAAGCTGGTCGTATGTGCGAGGAGAAATTATCCCCGCTTCAACGAATAGGTGACTTAAATCCGGCAAATTTGGAGAATGGTGTTGTTAGAACTTCTCCAGGTTTTGACGTTGGTTATAAAGCCATTGCCGAGGGTGGTTGGGTTTCAACATCTGCCGATCCAGAATATGGTGGTATGGGATTACCTCTGACAATTACAACCGCTGTCAATGAGATGATGGCCTCAGCTTGTTTATCCCTACAACTCAATCCTTTAATGACACAAGGTCAAATAGAAGCTTTAGAAAATCATGCATCAGATATGATAAAAAATATTTATTTGCCAAAGCTTATTTCTGGTGACTGGTGTGGGACAATGAATTTGACAGAGCCTCAAGCTGGATCTGATGTTGGGGCACTATCCTCAAAAGCTAGCGATAACGGCGATGGCTCGTACGCGATTACAGGACAAAAGATTTACATATCCTGGGGTGATAACGACTTCTCAGAAAATGTATGCCATTTGGTTTTAGCGAGATTACCAGAGGGCAAACCTGGAACAAAAGGTATCTCTCTATTTATTGTACCAAAGTTTATTCCAGATCAATTTGGAAATGTTGGTGTGGCAAATAAATTAAAGGTAATAAGTCTTGAGCATAAACTAGGACTTCATGGGTCCCCCACTGCAGTAATGCAATATGATGGAGCAACAGGTTGGTTAATAGGCGAACCTCACGATGGAATGCGTGCTATGTTCACAATGATGAATAATGCTCGATTAGGTGTCGGCGGACAAGGGATTGGAGCGGCTGAGGGGGCTTACCAACATGCGCTTGCTTATGCAAAAGCAAGAAAGCAAGGCGCCACCAGTGCACCTAAAGGAATTGGTACAATTTTAGATCATGCAGATGTTCGACGAATGCTTCTTACTATGAAGGCTGATATTTTCGCCGCTAGGTCTTTAGCTTTGGCCACAGCCGTTTCAATAGATTTAAGTAATGCTTCAACTGATGAAGGTTGGAAATCTCGCGCTGCTTTTCTTACACCAATAGCTAAATCTTTTGGTACCGAGACAGGTTGTCGGGTAGCGGAGCTAGGAGTGCAAGTTCACGGTGGGATGGGGTTTATTGAAGAGAGTGGGGCGGCACAATATTATCGCGATGTTAGGGTGACTGCTATTTATGAAGGAACAAATGGTATCCAAGCCATGGATTTGGTCGGGCGAAAATTAATGGATGGAGGTCAGGCAGCCTATTCTTTAATTGATGAGATACAGGATACAATTAAAAACTGTCCAGCTGACTTTTCTTCAATGGCAGCTGCGCTGGACCTAGCAGGTAAGGCTCTTCGTGACGCCATCAGTTGGATGTGTGAGCAGAAAAATATAAATGACCGGTTTGCTGGTGCTGTACCTTTTCTGAATGCGTTTGCAAGAGTTTTAGGCGGTTATTTCCATTTAAAGAGTGCAATTCAAGAAGGTCATACCGGTCCACGAGCAAAATTAGCTCGATTTTATATTTTCAATTTGATGCCAGAATACATAGGGCTATTGCACCAAGCAAAACAGGGCTGTGAACATCTGTATGCCTTTTCAGCTAATGAATTGTTGGAAGCTTGACTTTGAATTATCCGTGGAACTCAGCTCCATCGTTTGGAGAGCCCATAGAAGTATCAAAAGGAATTTTTTGGTTTCGCTTACCCCTTCCGATGGCCCTTGATCATGTAAATGTCTATGCAGTTGATGAAGGTGATAGTTGGACAATAATAGATACAGGCTTTTGGTCAAAAAAAACTCTGTCTATATGGAAATCAATAGTTGAAAAATATTTTGAAAATAAACCAATAGGTAGAGTTATTGTAACGCATCACCATCCGGATCATGTCGGTTTAGCGGGTTGGTTTCAAAAAGAATTTAAGGCTGAGCTTTGGATGACAAGAACTGCATGGCTTATGGCGCGCATGCTAAGATTAGATTATCAAAAAATACCAACGGAAGAGACAGTTAACTTTTGGCGTAGCGCTGGTATGGATGAAGAAACCTTACAAGAACGTGTCTCAGGTAAGCCCTTTAACTTTGCAGATTCAGTTTATGAAATGCCACTTGGCTTTAGACGTATCATAGAGGGTGAAAAAATTATTTTGGGTAATCGTTCTTGGATCGTGAGAGTTGGAAACGGTCATGCTCCCGAGCACGCAACATTATGGTGTGAAGATGAGCCATTAGTTATAGCCGGTGATCAAATAATTTCATCAATTAGTCCAAACCTAGGAGTATATGCAACTGAACCAGAAGCAGACCCTGTGGAAGATTGGCTTGCGAGTTGTGAAACCTTTTTGCCATTCTCTAATGATGAACAACTTGTTTTGCCAGGGCATAAGCTACCTTTCTATGGGCTTCCACATAGACTTAAGCAATTGATAGAAAATCATCACAATGCACTTTCTAGGTTAGTAGATTTTCTGAAAGAGCCTCAAACGACAGTTGGCTGTTTCTCAGTGCTTTATAATAGAAAAATTTCTGGAAATGAATATGGGCTTGCACTGGTTGAAGCAGTTGCACATCTCAATCACCTACATAGAAAAAAAATAGTTAATCGTAAAATTAATAGTGATGGAGCATATGTTTATCGATTAAAAAGTGATTAAAAAATAATTTAGTGGTTTAAACTCTATAAAAATCTCATTAAAGATGCATTTGGGGATATTTAGCTAATTTAAGGAAAAAATAATGTCTGAGCATAAACACGGATCGATGGAAACAAAAGATCAGGAAAAGACATTTGCTGGATTTGTTAGGTTTAGCACAAACACTATAATAGTTTGTATCGTGTTATTGGTTTTGATCGCCCTTATTAATGGCTAAATCAAAATGGTGAACGATTGAGGCAAAATTGGTTTTGCCAAAAATTTAAAGCTATAAAATTTCAAAACATTGACAGTTATAATTTCGAGTTTACGGTTCTTTTTGTAGGATATTAACAAAGAAGAGTATTTTTTTGTCTAAAAATTCTTGGGAAAAAAGCAAGATAATTGGTCCAGACCCAACAAATGAGCAATTAACTGCTTCTGTAAGTGCTATAAATCATTTGGGCGAGGCGTCAGAAATCTCTGTCGTAACCGAGAAGCCGCTGACGATTTACTTAAATTCCCAAGAGATTGTAACCGCAATGACTATCGGTGATTATCCTTCTCTTCTTGCATTGGGATATTTGAAAAACCAAGGGATGCTTCAACAAACTGACCAAATCACCTCTATCGAAGTCGAAGAAGATTTGAATGTCGTTGTGGTAAGGACCAAACGTGAGACAAATTATGAGGAAAAACTGTCTCGCAAAATAAGAACAAGTGGATGCGCCGTTGGAACCATATACGGTGACATAATGGATGGATTACAAGATATAGAATTACCATTTTCAGAAATGAAAGTGTCACACCTCTACGGCCTTTCTAAAAAGATAAATTTAATACCTTCATTGTATCTTGAGGCTGGGGCCATTCACGGAACTGTTCTTTGTAAAGAAGATGTTCCGTTAGTTTATATGGAAGATGTAGGCCGTCATAACGCTGTGGATAAAGTCGCGGGTTGGATGTTTGAAAATGACCATTTAGGTGCAGACAAAATCTTATATACAACTGGCCGGCTCACCTCTGAAATGGTGATAAAAACTGCTTTAATGGAAATTCCAATACTCGTGTCACGTTCAGGTTTTACGGCTTGGGGTGTAGAGTTAGCTAATGATTTGGGGATGACATTGATCGGCAGATTGCGGGGCAAACGATTTTTGTGTTTATCTGGAAGTGAACGGTTAATCTGGGATATTGAGACTTCTGAACCTGAAATTTTTGCTGAGCCTAATAAATCCGGAACAAAAATGGCATGAATGCTCTGGGTGTTATATTAGCCGGTGGCCAGGCACAAAGGATGGGTGGTATTGATAAAGGCAGGTTGAAGATTGGTGATGCTTCCATTTTAGAAATTATAATAAAATGTTTGAATTTTCAGTTGGATAAGATTGTTTTGAATGCAAATGGAGATCTTACTAGATTTTCAGATTTGGAAATCGATGTCATTCCCGACACGATAAAAGGATATGTCGGCCCCTTGGCTGGAATTTTATCAGGGCTGAGGTTTGCTGAACAAAACGGTTTTAGTTCGATTTTAACAGTTGCCTCTGACACCCCATTTTTTCCAGTGGATTTATTAAGTAAATTGTCAAATGTATCTCCACAACAGAGTGCGTTAATTTCTATTGCTGCAACAGAGCAAAAAGATAAATTAATAAGGCACCCAACTTTTGGATTATGGTCAGTTTCGTTAGCTGATGACTTAGAAAAAAATATTCATTCTGGTGTACGAAAAATAGTCTTATGGGCTGATAAACACTCTGCTAAAACAGTTTTATTTCCCTCATCTGAATATGATCCTTTCTTTAATATTAATACGCAAGGTGACTTGGAAGAAGCTCAGAGAAGGATTAAGGCATCTTGAAAGTATTTGGCATCACAGGTTGGAAAAATTCTGGAAAAACCCATCTTATGGAACGTCTTGTTGCAGAGTTCAAAAATCGGAATTTAACTGTTTCTACCATCAAAAATGCTCATCATGGTTTTGATGTTGATCAACCGGGTAAAGATAGTTTTCGCCATAGGCAAGCTGGCGCTCAAGAGGTTCTTATCGCTTCTGAAAAACGTTGGGTTCTGATGCATGAGAATGCTGATGAATTACAACCAAGCCTGACAGATCTAATCAAAAAATTATCAAAAGTTGATCTCATTTTAGTTGAGGGCTTTAAACAGCAGAGGCACGCTAAGATTGAAGTTGTTAGGCAAACCCGTGGTCAAAGCTTAATTGCTGAAAGTGACCCAACTATTTTGGCCGTGGCAACCGATTTAGAATTAACCACCGACAAAACCTGTTTAGATCTAAATGACACAATTGGTATTGCTAATTTTATAGGAATTCATCTTGAGCTTTGACCGCCTTGTTGTAGTAGATTGGTCAGCCCGTTCCACACCTTCTCCAAAGGCACCTGTGAAGGATGCGATTTATATCTGCCATTCAACCAACTTAGAAATTCAAAATACAGAATACTTTCGAACTCGGCAAAAAGCCTTAAACTTTGTTGAAAAACTTATTGAAAATTCCTTAGCCCACCAAGAACGAATTTTTATTGGGTTTGATTTCTCGTTTGGGTATCCAGTAGGCTTTTCTAAGAGTATGACTTTTTCCTCAGATCCGTTCTCTATCTGGGAACTTTTAAAACAAGAGATTTTTGATGGTTGCGATAATTCCAATAACAGATTTGAAGTAGCACAGAGATTAAATTCAAACTTTGACGGCATAGGCCCATTCTGGGGTTGTCCACAAAATTTATCCCTTGATGGTTTGCCACATAAAGGTACTGAAAGATCAGCACATGGGCTAAGCGAATTTAGGCTTTGCGAGAAATATGCAAGATCAGCTCATAGTGTATGGAAGTTGTTTACAACTGGTGCTGTGGGCTCACAGAGCCTAATGGGCATACCTCATCTTCAAAAATTAAGAGAGAAATTTAATAAGAAGATATGTGTTTGGCCTTTTGACCAGGAATTTAATTCTGCTCAAATTGTCTTGGGTGAAGTTTATCCAAGCCTTTTTAAGTTTCCATTGGATGTTGAAATCAAATCTGCCGCTAAAGCATTTTGTCACGATATTACAGATGCCTATCAAACTTATAGAACGGTCAAAAATTTATGTAGCTTGAATATACAAGGCCGATTATTACCTGCTATTCCTAATAAATTTAGGAAGCAAATTTTGGAAGAGGGCTGGATTGTTGGCTTAAGCTTTGACAAGCTGAAAACATGAGCATAACCAAAAAACTAAAGAATGACTGTTTTGCGCTACCACAGGGAGTGGACTGGACACCCTTAGATGAAGCTTTATTGCATCTGGAAAATAGTCTAAAGCCGATCGTTGAAACAGAAGTCCTACCGATTGATTTAGCTGTAGGAAGAATTTTAGCGACTGATTTACAAGCTGCCTCGGACTCTCCACCTTTCTCAAATGCAGCAGTTGATGGTTATGCTTTCAGGTTTGCTGATGTTTGTGAAAAATATTTAGAGTTAAAAAAAGGTAGGGCAGCTGCGGGTCATCCATTTTCTGACGCAATAGAAAAAGGTCAAGCTTTGCGCATATTTACTGGTGCCGTTTTGCCGGCTGGTGCTGACACGGTTGTTTTGCAGGAAGATGTGCAAGTTGAAGGCAACAAAATTTACTTTGGAAACTCATTAAATCCTGGGGCAAATACTAGAACAGCTGGCGAGGATATAAAGCGAGGGCAAATAATTGCCTTTAAGCGAGATCACGTAACGGCTTTTATGGCTGCGTCTTCTATATCTTCAGGAATAAAAAGAGCTGAAGTTTATCGAAAGCTTAAAGTTGGAGTCTTTTCTACTGGCGATGAATTGATTGACTTTGAACAACCGCTGAAGTTTGGTTCAGTTTTTGACGTAAATTCACCAATGCTAGCCAGTCTGTTGACGGCTTGGGGCTACGAAGTCTTAGAACTGGGAAAAATCCCAGACAATCTTGAATTGCTTCGAGACAAATTGAACAAAGCATCTGAGTCTTTTGATGTCTTAATTACCTCGGGTGGTGCCTCTGCGGGCGATGAGGATCATTTAGCTTCAATATTAAACAGTGAAGGACAAGTTACTGAATGGAGAATAGCTATTAAACCAGGAAGACCTATGGCAATGGGTTTTTGGCATGATACTCCAATCTTTGGGCTTCCAGGAAATCCGGTAGCGGCTGCCACCTGTGCCCTTATTTTTGTAAGGCCGGCTTTATCTAAGTTTTCTGGAGGCAATTGGATTGTGCCACAAGCTTATTACATGCCAGCCGCATTTGAAAAAACTAAAAAGGCAGGGCGTCGAGAGTTCCTTCGGGCTAGGGTATCTAACAACAATGTGGAGATTTTTAAATCGGAGGGATCCGGCTTAACGAATGGATTAGCCTGGGCGACAGGTTTTGTGGAACTGCCTGATGAAGAAATTTCTATAAGTATTGGAGATAAAGTTAAGTATATTCCTTTTGCTAGTTTTGATTTATAAAAATAGGTTGTTGTTTCTATTTGTTTTTTTAAACTTGGATATTTTATGAATTTAAGTTATTCACCAAGGCTATGCTCTAAATAAATTTATGGGTTTATATTTTTTTTTAACACTTATTTTTTTAGTTGTTACTGGGAGGAAACAGCATTGGCTCAGCCTAATTCAGGTACCAACAATATGGTATCGCTACCTGCTTTGTTGCGCAGAAACGCAGCTAGCTTTGGAAATTCCGTTGCTTTTAGAGAAAAGGAGTTTGGGATTTGGCAGACTTGGTCTTGGGCTAAGGCTCTTGATGAAGCTGAAAGTTTTGCTCTAGGCTTGATTGAGTTGGGAATCCAGCCAGGTGATTTTGTGGCCATACTAGGGCGCAATCGTCCAGATCTTTATATCTCTATGATCGCGATCCAGATGGTTGGAGCTACTCCAGTCCCACAATATCAAGATTCAGTCGCTGAAGAGATGGAATATGTTCTCGCTCACTGTGGCGCTAAATTTGTGGTCGCAGGCGATCAGGAGCAAGTAGACAAGGTATTAGAAATCCAGTCAAAACTGCCAGATTTTGAGCAAATGATATATTTAGACGGACGAGGACTTCGAAAATATGATCATTCTAAATTGCATTCTTTTGCCTCGATTATGGAAAATGGAAAAAATAGTGGCCAGAATTCCAGATCAACCTTAAATGAGAGGGAAAGCGCACTTAATTACGGCTCTACATGTGTTATGCTGTACACCTCTGGTACGACAGGACGGCCAAAGGGCGTTGTTTTATCTAATGCAAATATTATTGAGACTGCCAAAACTACTTGTGAGTTTGACGATCTTAAAAAGACCGATGAAATTGTGGCCTATTTACCAATGGCGTGGATAGGTGACTTTATTTTTTCAGTTGGTCAAGCCATGTGGAGTGGCTTTTGTGTAAACTGTCCCGAAAGCGCTGATACTCTGTCTACCGACTTAAGAGAAATAGGTCCAACCTATTACTTTGCGCCGCCTCGGGTCTTTGAAATGCAGCTTACCAACGTCATGATACGGATGGAGGACTCAGGTCGGTTCAAAAAGTGGTTGTTTGACTACTTCATGGAGCACGCACGTCATGTGGGTGGCGACATTCTTGATGGAAAATCGGTTGGGTTTGGTAGCCGGATAAAATACTTTTTAGGTGACTTGGCTATATATGGACCATTAAAAAACACGCTGGGACTTTCCAAAGTACGTGTTGGCTACACTGCTGGTGAGGCAATTGGGCCAGAAATATTTGAATTTTATCGTTCCTTGGGGATAAACCTGAAGCAACTTTACGGG
>ERZ802830.1468-NODE-1468-length-22519-cov-5.76358_pt1 | contig 22519 bp, 26 predicted proteins | sample MGYA00345654_ERZ802830 | MGnify/ENA primary metagenome ERZ802830 (study PRJEB30503, sample SAMEA104212375) | marine metagenome | biome: Westerlies Biome; feature: [SRF] surface water layer (ENVO:00010504) within the epipelagic zone...; material: water...
GCAATAGTCTATTGTTGCCAAATTTTCTTTTGCTTTAAAGGTTTTTTCTTATTACCCCATGTATCTCTTTCTGTGCTATGATCTCCTTCCCCTTGTTCCCAGTAACCATATGCAGTTTTATCAACCATTCTAGGATTAAACATTCTTCTAAATTTTTCTTGGAAGCCAGGAATCAATCCACCATCTTCGTCTTTGCCGTCAACGTCTATATTTGACTCTGGTCCAGGTGGTTTATTTCTGCCTTTGGGTGCTTCAGGAGGACGTACAAGTCCACCTTCAAGTCCTGCTGATATAGTGGCTGAAGCATCACTCATAAAATTGTCTAAAAAGATTTTTTGTGCTAGTTGATCTCTGTAAGTCATTTTTGCCCCTCGAGGCAAAGACATGCTCATATCTTTTTGTTCAGGAGAATTACCACCAGATTGTCCTTTACCTTGAGTGTTTAAAATCTTATCTTTTAAATCACCTGCAAACCCTTCTTTTACTATTACGTCATTAAATTTCATGTGAATGCTTATCCATTAAACTTTTTTATTGTTTTTGAGAAACGACTCTTGTCTCTTCCTCGGATAGCACTTAGCAATTTCTTCTCTAGTTGTTCAGCCTGAACGTCATCATAATTTCGTTGAATAAACTCAATTAAGTTTACGGCACTGGTAATAATATTATTGCCACGTGACTCGACAATATGCGGAATGTCTCGGTTGGTGCCGAAATTTTCTAATTCTTCTAAGAGGCTTTTAGTTTTCTTTTGCATAAGTGTAATTCCTTACTACTATTTAGTCTACCATGACCGTTTTACTTATTATTTGTCTTTGAGAGTATTGAGTAAAGACTTGAGTTTTGTACTTTGAACATCACCATTTACTTTCTTTTGCTCTGTATCGACTTGTTCGTCTACTATTTGATCAGTTACCCCTACTTGTGATGTTGTTTTAAACTTATCCATGATAGATTGTGCAGATGGTTGTGATGTATTATGAGTTGGAGCATTAGTACCTGGGTCTGTGATACGTAATGTCTCAATATCAAATGCTAATTCGACTTTTTGTCCTACACCAGAACTTGATCTTGTCTTCATCAACTGAATCTGATACTGCCCACGTTCTCTCATGCTACGTGATGTAAAGATACCGAACACATTGTCTGCTGTATTAATCTTACTGATACCACCTGAGATATGACTGTGATCAAATTCGATTTCATCAACTGAACTTCTGTTTAACTGTGATGCAGTTACAAAAACTATGTCTAATTCTTTTGCCAAGTTACGTAATTCTTCTGAAACATACTTGTCTTTAACAAACAAGTCACTAGGACTTACTTTAGCACTTACAGGCATTAACAAATCCAAATAGTCAACACACATAAAGTCTAGTTTCTTGCCTGTTTGTATTTGTAGTTCTCTTGTATATGCTCTAAGATCATTAACTGTAGACTGTGCTGGGAAGTATTTAATTTGAAGATTGCCAGATGCTTTTTGTTTCATCTTTACTTTCATTTCAACATTGTCTAAGTCTTTAAACACTTCTTTAGTTTTAGTATCAGTCAACATAGAATCGATACGCATTGCTGATAGTTCTTCACTTAACTCTAAAGTGACATATATACCTGATAGACCTTGCTCTACCCAATTGACTGAGAGATTTTGCATGAACAATGATTTACCTGAACCCGAACCCCCTGCAAAGATTTGCAGTTCGCCTTTGTTGAATCCACCATAGAGTTTTTGATCTAAACAGGGCCAGCCTGTAGACGATTGACCATTGCTTGATTTAAGATGCATAAGACGAGCCCTAGGATCATCAAAGTAATCGATACCTAAGTCTCTTTGTAATGATATTTGTACAGCATCTTTGATTAACTTTTCGACAGGATCATAGTCTCCCTTTTCTAATAAGTCTGCTGAAGACATGATTGCTCTTTCTAATTCTTGTCTACGAGTAAACGATTCAAACTCAGACATAAACCATTCATAATGACCATCATCTAAATCAGCAACTGGATCGATTGTTTCTCCTGTTGTTGCTTTGATTTGTGTTGAGTCTGGCAATATTTTAAATTGATCTGAATGTTCTCTCATAAACTCTGCGACAGGTCTTAGTCTTCTGTCAAAGTTTTCTGCGTTAAAAATATTAGTAACCCTAACAAACAACTCTGCGTTTGTTATCATCATTCGCAAGAACAATTCTTGTACTTCTGCGTTAAATTCTTTTAGCAATTTTATTCCTCATAACTTCTACTTTAATTTTACTGTTAGTAGCGGAGTCTATTATACTTAGTAATGTATTCAGACGTCCATATTTAATTACTGCATCATTTGCATCTTTAATATCTTCTGACCAGTTGGGCAAAGACACATCATAACCTAGTTCTAATGCTCTTTCACAGATACCTAATCCTGTTTGATCCTGATCAGGAACAACAATTACACGTTTACCCAATTTGTTAATTACAGCAACTTGATTGTCATTAATCGTATCATGTGTTAGTGCTAGTCCATTCATTGAGATTGCATCAAAGATGCCTTCAAACACTAAGACAACTTCCCAATCATCTTTTTGTAAGTCTGTACCAAATACATACCCTTGTTGTTGATCATTAATAAACTTAGGATTTCTATCATCCATAAATCTAATTGTACTACCAACGACTTTGTTTTCATATGTATAAGGGATAATAATACCTAGTGATTGTCTGCCCTCTGCTTTAGGATTGACCATAAAAGGATAATCATTGTGTGCTAATCCTCTTCTATTTAAGTAATCGATATACACTTGATGTTCTTTGTTTGCTGTGTAAATCAATTCTCCCTCTGGCATTGCTTGTTCTTTAAATTTAGGCAACTTAATTTGTTTCTTCTTTGTTAAGATTGAGTCTAGTAAATCTTTATGCTGAATAGAATGCAAAGACCACTTGTTGATATCTGTATCTGGCATGTTGCACCACGTTAAGAATGATCTAGTCTTTTTGCTTATTGCTCTGCCTAATTTAAAGCCGCATTTAAAGCCGCAGTTGAAACAATGATATTGCCAATCGTCGCCGTCTGCTTTAACACCACCTCTCATTCTTTTGTCAGGGTTATGTCCATTGTGATGACAACAAGGAGCATTGAATGACGTCCAGCCACTTTGCGTCTGCTTCTTTTTGCCAGGGATAACCGTAAGTATATCAAACATATCTGATATTATATACGAAAAAGAGTGTTAAAACAAGTAAACAGGGTAACTTATCTAGCCAAAACAGTAACTATGTTACCCACATTTGATTCAAATTTGATTTTAATAAAAGGATGATAACCTTTAATAGTATAACCTATAGTTCCTGATTGTACAGCACCATTTGCGGCATTGCCATAACGATATGAATTGATATCATAAAAACCGTCATCAACAAGAGTAGATCCTTGTAGAGTTACATTGCCAACATAGTTTGCATAGTCTATTGATGTAGTTAACACTGGAGTATCTTGTGTATTAATAATACTTGAAAAGTATGTAACTGCATCTGAATTTGCATTGGCAGTATTTGAAGGGAATGTTTGATCACTAGGTATTGTAACTGTTTGAGAAGGTACAAAAGAAGGTAGAACTGAATCTACAACATTTAAGTCACCTCTTGCTCCTGCTTGAGAATCTACAAAGACTGGCAAATTAAGATTTCCACTTGGCCATTCTAATGAGTAATAACATTTTTGTGCATTAATGTTTTCTATTTCAGCGGCTGTTGTGTTAAGAACAAAGATACCATTGACATCAAGTACTGGAGTCAGTGCCTTTTTCAAAAGGATTCCGGTACCATCTGAATCAATGGCTCTAAAGGATATGGATTGATTAGCAGTAGCAATAGCCGATAGATCGACTGGCTTCTGTTCTTGGTTCAGAAACTGAAACTGTAATTGATTGTCAACGCCTTTATTTAACGTTAATGGTTTTGCATAGACTGGCATATATTTCCTCGGGCTTGTGCCTGATAAAACCACAACGACTTGTCTGACTGTATATGTATATACTGATGTAGTGTACGACACAAATTTTAATCTCCTATAGAATATATTTATCTTTGACAGTTACAACCAAGAAATATAACCATTTTTTTGAGGGTACTAAATACTTTACATATATGACAGATTCAAAGAAACCAATAGACTTTTTTGTAAAATTGACAGAAACTCACCCTTTTATTTCAGTGTTACAATATGCAGGTCAAGACTTCGTGGGCATTGTTCAAAACCGTGACGATCTCGTTACTACTATCTATGATTATGGTGCTATAGTCGATGCAGAAAAACGTATGAAGTTTTTAGAGTTAGGAGATGTTTGGTGGTGGGAATCGAATCGTCAAATACCTATTCATTTGTTTTTAAAAGCAGAGTGGGCATTGTTTAAACCCTTCTTAAGAACGTTCAACAACAAGTCACTTACTTTATTACACGGACCTATTGTCAGTATGACTGACTTTCAAAAGAAAAGAGTTAAAAGAAAATCTATTACTTTAGTGAAACGGACTTACTAAGTCTTTTAACCATCTTAGCCTTTTGACGTTTCTTCTTTGCTCTACGTTTCTTAGCCAATTCTAAACTCATCTTACTTTGAACACGTTCATCAAACGTGACACCTAATAAATGATCATACTCATGTAAGAATACACGTGCTTGTATGCCATCCATATGTTTTTCTTTGACAATTTCCCCGTCGATTTGCTGATATGATACTACGCATTCAGAATGTCTTCGTACATGCAACCAAAGATCAGGATAACTAAGACAGCCTTCTAAAAATAACTCTTGCTCTCCTTTAAGTTCATCGACTTGTGGATTAATAAAAGCCATTAGTTTTTCATCAGTACCCATGATGAATATATTTTTCATCACTCCCAACTGCGGAGCCGCTAAACCGATGCCTGGATGATTAGGATTGAACATAACTTTAGTCATTGCTTTAATTAGTTCAGTTGGATCGCCATCAAGTTTAAAGTCCCATGGTTCACAAGGTTCCTTAAGTTTAGGATCGTTTTCTGGTATTAATTTTAAAATAAGTTCTTCCATTATCCTCTACTTAAATATCTGTCTCTTAAATCATCACCAGTTAATGGTGTGCCGATTATTTCTGTTTTGCCTGATACAATATATTGTCGATGAACTGTATTATCATTATACTCTACATCTAAAACACGCAAATCATCACCTGTTCTATCTGGGTTTGTTTCATACCATAGTGATGTAAATGAATGTGCGTGGACAGCCTTAACACCTTTAGCCCATTCTTCAGCCTCTAATAGTTCTTTTTGTCTTTTAACGACATCTTCATATTGACTCATCCTGCTCCTCTAATAAATTCATATGTACTACAACTAACTGTGCATATGCCACAGCATGTGATTTCTTAAATGTGTATCCTGTATTGTTATCGATCCACACAGTTTTACTTATCTCTTTCCATGTCTGCCCAATAAGATTTCTCTTTGCTGGACGAATAACAGCCAAGAACATTGCTAGTCTAGGAATACTGTTAATCGGTTCTGGCATCTTTTGCATGATATCAAACTGTTTGTTTAAATGCAACAACACAGATACAAAATTTCTTTCTTTTAATCTTTCCCAATTGGGTTCAGCCATTAGACTTATCAAATGCATTTCATCTTGTACTGCTTTATAGATGTTTACGTTTAATAAATCTAGTTTAAAGAATCCTCTTTCATCTGCTTCTTTGTAATTTAAATTACACATATCATTGACAGGATCATATGGGACATCTGTTATGTAAACACCAGTAGGATGTTTCTTTATTGGCTCTTGTTCACGCATAGCGGCAGGAATATGTTTGATTAACTTTAGTAATTTAGTTCTATCACCAAAGTCTATGTCAATATCTGACTGTATACTCATTTAAGTCCTGCTTGTTTAAGTTTTTGATATGCACGTTGTACAACTACTGCTTGATGCTCTGCATCTTCTACTGCTTTGTGAGACGTTATTGCTTTGCCATCTTTAAGAGAGACATTACAAAGATCATAGATTGTTCTTGTATCTCTAATAGTATAGAAGGGCCAAGGTATCGGGCTTTCTAGTTGCCTAAAAGCATTTTCTGCAACAACAATATCAAAACCAGCACCATTACTCCAGACTGCTCTGCGATTCCAGCAGAACTTGTATAACCTATCCATTGCATCTTTAAACGGAATCCTATCTCTGTCGCCCATTGCTTCATCTATTGCATCCTCACTTTGTTCTCCCCACCACCTTAGTGTATCAGGGTTTATATGTCTATTTAATTCTTCTGTTTGCGAATCTATCTCAGGACGTAGTTCTAGTTTTTCTACGACTCCAGTACCCATAGGGTCAAAACGAACAGCACCAATTGTTAATATAACACAATCTGGATCTGTACTCAGAGTCTCCATATCTATCATTACATCATTTGCCATTACTGCTCCACACGTTATCTTCGTCTTTAATATCTTTTATTATATCATTTTTGAGGTAATTAATCAATAGAATGGAACGTTTTTTGGGTAAATGCAATGGCATAGTAGAATGCATCAAACGAGTATTATAAAACAAGATACTACCTTTTGGCATATCATACTGTTCTGCGTTTTCTAAGAAGTATTCATCATGTACTCCTTCATAACAATCTTGTATATCCCAATCTTGTTGATGACTAAAAGGTATAACTCCAGTTGCTCCTGTGTCTTTGTCTAAGTCATCAAGTGGAATGATGACTTGTATGCCACAGATATCATTGTTTTCTCTTTTGTTGTATTTCTCAAATCTATGTGGTGTATCTATATGAGGACCTACCCATCTACTTGGTCCATTTATTGTTACGATATCACTTGCATAAAAGGTTGCATCAGTCAAATGCTTTTTGATCTCAGGATAGATAAGTTTATGTATCTCTTTAACTTCGTCCCAATCATCTGTAAGTTGACTCCACCATACAGCAATGCCAAACAGTTTCTTACACGCCTCTGCTTCTGCGTATTGCTTCTTATGTGTTGATGCTCTGACAGGGTAGAGTTCATCTTTTCTGTCGTTTATACGTTGAATAAGGCTGTCTGAAATGATATCATGCTTGATGTCAAAGCCACGTCCATCATGTGATAGTTTCATCGCCACCTCGTTTCTAACCATGTGCGTTCTGCATCTGAGGCTAGATATATTCTTTTTTGTTTCTGATCTTCTTCATTAGACCAGCACCAGTGTTCGTTTAAGTTCCCACCGTTTTCATGTATAAAATCATAGTCTTTTAAATCACAACTAGGTCCCCATGTATCCCAGCACCAGTCACGTAATTGATTAAACTTAATAATTTTTGCTAAGTCTGATTGTGCTAAGGGTCTAGGACTAAAACGTTCATATTGAGGCTTAACGATAGTAGTACACATCCATGTGAAGATATCATTCCCCTTCCATCTACCGTCTAACCTGTAGAATGTTATATCTAATCCTTCAATCATTAATACCCTGCTTGTTTGAGTAATTCTTTTACTTCAGTAACAACCTCTACATCACGGTTAAATTTGATTGCCCACTTCTCAGGGTCGATATATTCTAAGACCATTTGTTGTTGTATTGAATCCAACTTACTTAAAAACTCTGCACCAGAATCACTCTGATAAACAGACCAAGGAGATACTCTTCCTGTTGTTACTTCATAACATAATCTGTTTGGAGCACCATATCTAAATGCATCTTTGCTTTCAATTTGTTCGTCTTTAGAAATCTCAATAAGAGTCTCCATACTACGAGCAATTGCATCTAATGGATCTTCTTGTCGTAAATATTCTACGATAAATTTAGTATAGTTCTTATCACTAATCCAACTATCAATTCTGATTTGATTCTTAAGCAACCAGTCTGCATAACGATTGATATTAATACATCTAACGTTAACACAATAATGACCGAACTTAACAAAGGCTAGATAGTAAGAACTTTTAGTAAAGTCTAAGTATGTTTTTTGTTTCTTGCTGGAAGTGTTTTGAGCATAAAAGTTTAACCATGCATTAAATCCAATACGGTTACCTTTGAGATTTTTATCTCCCCATCTGCGTTTGTACTCACAAATGTGTTTGTCGATTGTACTTTCTTTTGCAAAAGATCGACCACAAAAGTCGCAACCAAACTTTTTAGTTGCCGAGTTCTTTTTCGTATTCTTCGATTTCATTATCTGTAACGAGTTCACTAAGTAATTCTACCTCATCAAATTTTAATTCTGGGAACTTATCTGCAAGATACATTTTGCGTTTGTGTTGTTCACAAAAGGCATTTGCAATCTCAGTCAGTTCCCCTGCTGTTAGTTTAGGATATACTTTCTTATAGTAATCCTTTATGTCTTTGGGCTTTGCATTATCTTTCAATTTGCTAACCCCTGCTTTAATATGAGGTATCCATTGATGATATTGTTTACCAATACCCGGGCTTGCCGCACATAACATCAACCATTGTAGTTTAGGATGATGTATTACGTTCTCATTAAACAAATGTGTATTTGCATGATAGTCAACACTTTGCAAATAATATTGTGATAACTCACGTTTACCTTTTACTACACTTATCCAATGTAACATCATAAACGGAACAAACTTTCGTTGTTGTTCTGGAGTTAGTCGATCATAGTATCCGTAATCTTTTTTGTCGATTGCCGCGATTGCTTCAAACAGATTAAAGTCTTGTTTCTCAAACTTTTCATCTGCTGGAGTCTTAGTTCTAGCCATTAAAATACTTGTCCATAGTCCACTACTTCACAATTTCTACTAATCTCTTTAACAAAATAAATGCATCTTGGCTTGGGTCCATCATCTAAAGGAACACATAAGAACTGACCATTACGTAGTCTCGGTGCATACCAAGTAACATCTGAATAGATATCAACAATTTCTATTGGTAAGAAGTTAGGAGCAAATGATGATAACGGATTAAATGAAAACACAGAAAAGCCTCTGTCATTTAATGATGATAGCGGGAGTGTTTCTAAGTCTCCACCTTCTTCATCACCGATCAACACTTGCCAATCAACTGGCATCTTAATCTGCTTATCGCCCACTTGCAATACAACTGCTGGAGCATTGAATGATTCTAAAAAGATTAAGGGTATGTAATAGTAGTCTACAAAAGTAGGAGTAGAGTTATCTAAGATTGCAAATCGAAGGTCATCGATTTCTTCAGGCAACGTTTCTAAGTTATAGTATTTGTCTTCTAAGGTTAATATTCTCATGTTGTTATTATAACTGCTCCCCGCAGTGAATTCAAGTTAATCGGTAAAATCATTTGTAGTTTAATTTTTCTACAACAAACGGATAGTTTGCTTCTCTGTAGAAATGCTTACGTTGGGTTAAATGTCTCTTTGCGAAACGACAGGAACTTGTTATGTCCCAAATTTGAACAAAGTCTTTATCTTCTGCTTTACGGATGCCACGACCGATAGACTGTATGACACGAACAAAACTCTTGCCTGGTTCAATGAGTACAAGATTAAAAATCCTAGGAATATTGATGCCAGTGCTAGCCACGCCGTAAGTAGCAACAATGATTTTATTATCACTAATGGCAACATCATCATATTCTTCCTTGCGGTCAACAACTTTCATTCCTCCTGATACAAATACTGCATCATCTAAACGTTCAACAAGAGCATGTCCTGCATTAATACGATCAACTAGAATCAGAGTATTGCCTGATTGTTGTATCGAATCAATTAGACTAGCCATCTTGTCTAAACGTTTTTCATCACTGAGTAAATGCTTAAGTTCACTTTGATAGTTACTGAACTCTTGTCCATCTTGTAACTGTACAATATTTACGTGACACTTAGCAAGTACACCTTTGTCTTGCAATTCTTTTGCAGACAATTTATTTATAACTGGTCCCAAACTTATTTGTAGGGCAATGCTTTCATACTTTGCTTTGGGTACTGTGCCTGTTAGTCCCCATCTGATGGGAACATGTGACATGACTCCTGTTAACAATGCTTTTAATGCATCTGCTTTAGCCATGTGTACTTCATCGACAATCACACACACTACATCTTCTATAAACTCGTCTATGGTGCACTGTGCTTCGCCTCTTTTAGTATTCTTTAATAGAATGTTCAGAGATTGCCAAGTACAAATGGTGTGTTGTTTAAAGTATTCTTTTCTATCACCGAAGTATACACCAACATCTAATCCCATGTTAATGTAATCTTCTTCAGTCTGTGATACTAAACTCTTATTAGGTACGATCACAATACTACGACCATATGATTCTACACTCTTACTTAGTGCCGCTGTCATAATAGTCTTACCTGCGCCTGTAGCCACTTCTTGTATTGACTGAGGATTCTTTAGAAACTCGTTAATGACTTCTACTTGATAGTCTCTTAACTCAATAGACTGCCCCTCACAGACATGTCCTTTAGGCCAGAGTACATCTTTATAAGAATCTTTACGAACTTCTTCAAATTGAAACTGCGTTTGATATTCACGCATATCTTCCAATTCAATTGTGTAATTCTTTTCTTCTAATATAGGAATGATTTCTTCTAATAGATTTATATATGTGGAGCCAGCAAGGCTACAATAACTAACCTTGCCGTTCCATCTACCCAACTTAACACTGGGCATATAACGTGCTCCAGGAACCTCAAACTCAAACTTCTGCATTAGTGCCCTACGAGCATCTAACTCAAGTCCGTCAATTTTTAGATTGACTTCATCTTTGATTTTTAATGTTGCGATTCCTGGCATCTGTTATGGCTTATATTGTAGTGTTAAGAAGTACTCTAATCCACCTGCTGAGTAATTAGGTATCATTTCAAATTCATTATCTAGTATATCTCTTATAGTAAAAGATAGCAAGTAGTTAGGGAATGCTTTTTCAATTTTATAGTCAAGTGAACTAACATCATCTAACATTTCAGTTCCATCATATGGACCAGGTTCTCTATCGAATAGACCTGTATATCTAAATGAGATAATAAAGTCATTCATGTCTGTTGTAGATGATACAATTACTTTATACTTAGGTATACGAGGTTGATCAGTATCTGTATAGCCTAACATCAAGCCGATGTTAGTAGTGTTTAATCTTTCGATCTGATATACGTTTCCATATCTTACACCTTGAGTATCATATGATCCAGTATTAACAAACTGTGAGTCTGTAAAACTGTAATCAATCCCTTCACTGAATTTGTATTTAAAAACAGTTAATCTTTTATAACCAATTTCATAGCCTACTGCTTCTTCAGGATCTAATGTTGGATTAGGTAGTGTCCATGAGTCCCCATTCAACTCATATAGAGTTGGGTTACGATATGATGTACCGAAACTTGAGAACCAATTACCTTTCTCATGTCCTAGACGATACACAAATGCATCTTCACTCAATCTAAACCCTACATCAAATGTATCAAACGATGTCAATGAGTAAAGTGATGATTGACTTTTATCAAAGTCAGCATATTTTTCAAATTCTGCTGTTGCACCAAGTAATGTGTTGCCAAATTGATGTCTTGTATCTACATAGGCTCTTTCTGCATCACTCTTAAAAGTTTGCACACCCTCAGTATCATATTCTGCATCATTAAATGTATAACCAAATGTGTAGTTATTATTCCTTAATGAAATGGTTCCTTTGTTTCCTGATTGTACACAGTCATTTGTTTGTGAGAAAGATGCTGTATAACAATTGTCATAATCATATTCGTATGATGTTCCAGATACGTTTACTTTCCAGTCGCCAATTTCTTTTTGACCTTTGACTGATATATTGTTATAACTATCTTTTTCATTGTTGTCTGTTCTAACACTATCATTGTCTGCATTAAAATAACTGAGATTAACACCGTTACTTGTATGACTTACAAATGTATTGCTACCCGCTCTAATGACCGATCCGTCTTTAAGATCGTCTGTAATAAAAACAGTACCACCTAAACTTCCAGATCCATATAGAACTGAATTAGGTCCGTTTACTATTTTTACTTTTTCGTTGCCTGTAGCAAAATCATGACCAAAGTCGTACCACCCACTTCCAGCATCATTTGCCGGCATACCATTTCTATATATAGTAGTGTGGATTGTTTGTGTACCCCTTTCGTTGTAACCCATGAAAGAACCATATCCACCTGAGACTGTCGCCGCTGGCATTATTGTTTCTAATACGTTAACATCTGACGATGGATCAGATTCAGTTTCGTAAATGTATGCTCCCATTACTACTACTTCTTCAATCTCTTGTGATTGTGTTTCGTTAGCCCAAAACATTAATAGCATTATTGCCACTATGGCATAAAAAGGACTAAAATTTATATGGAAGTTTTTTTCTTCCTCTGTTAATTTAAACATCATATTATTTTTATAGGTCTCCCGTTTGTTATGATTATAATTTTGCCATTTCGATTAATTCCATGACACTGTTCTGGCTCAACAATTGAATTAAATTGAACTAAAACAGGAAGAGTGTGCATATCTTCCTCTTCATAATCGTTCAGCAAATCCTTTTGCATGTGCAATCTAAATTGATTCTTATTGAGTGCATCTTTGCATTCTCTAAAAATACCATCTTTGATTTCGCCTCTTGCACCTGATGGGCTGCCACGTCCTAGCAGTATGTTCTCCACCTTAATATTAGTAAGCCAATTACACCATTGATCAACTTCATCGATATCGCATTCAACGATATATGATGATGCAAACAATAGTTCAGGGTCGCCCTGAGTAATCGATTCATCTACTTTTATACCTAACTGTGACATTCGGTATAAACATTTTGGTGTGTTATCTAAAGTTACATTTAATAGTAACTCGTCTAACACGTTATTGGAATTAACTACAGTATACACACCGTCTTCAACAATCAATGTTGGGTCTGTGTATTTTACTTTAGTCGATTCTAATTCTGTTATGATATCTTTTACTTCATTGTGATATACAGTAGTAAAAAATTTCGGTAATATTTCGTATGCTAATTTTAAAGAATATGTTTTTGGATCAGACTCGTAACGTTTACGTTCACTATTCCAAACCCAATCTGCTGACCCGTCAGGAAAACCGTCAGTCATTTCTTTTCTGAATGTTGCAATAAAGTCCTTTTTAAAAGGAACTCTGATAGTCAGTTTGTTAACACTATCGTCCCAATCAACATTTGCATTTGTGTATTTGGGAAGACTTTCTACAACTACACACTTCCAAGGAAGTTTGACTAGATCATTAGATTCATATCCATTCGTTGCAAATTGCTTTCTGTATTTGTGTAAGAGTTTATCAAACAAGTCTGCTTGACCTGTAGTAATTTGCTTTTTGTCATGCGTTAAGGATTGCATATTAGATATGAATTTGTAATCGTAATGAGACAGACTAATGGAAGTGGTCATCATAAAAAAGATAACTTGTTCCTTAGTTGTAAAATCTATATTCATACTGTTATTATACTTCCTTATATTGGAAAAACCAAACACTTTGGTAATAAAAAAGGGGCGACCTCAGCCGCCCCATACTCCTGACACAGAGTTATCTCATCTTCATGCAAGTTGACTCTGCTAAGACTTTCCAGTCATTAACACCAGTCACTTTGAATAAGTCAGCAATCTTAAGAGCCATTCTCATTGAAATTTCTCTAAGTTTGTGAGCATTCTCTTCCATGAAGTCAAAGATTTCTTTGTCTTCTCCCCTCTCAAAACCGTAGTCTCTGAACAAACCACCTTCACAGTCTCTGTCCACTTGCTTGATTCTAAGCATCTTATCTCTATCACTATCGATAGTAAGATTTAAGAAGTGACACCTTGATTGAAGTGCATCTAAGTGATCCTGTAACTTCTTAGACTTGATGTTCTCAAACTTCAAGTTAGTGATAAAGATACATGAACCTTTGAACTCAAAACTGTTTGGAATACCTTCTCTGCTAAGAAGACTAGAGTCAGAGTTCCAGCAAATTCTTCTGCTTTTGCCTGAGTCAAGTGCCGCTTTAAGAATGTTAAGAGCAAGATCGTCCTGAAATACAGAGTCACAGTCATCAAACACTAAAACATTTTTAGCATCAGAGTACTTGTAAAGAACTGCGTAAAGTCCTAATGCAGTCATTGCACCTTTAACAACTTCGTATCTAGTTCTGCTGTTAGTCAGTTGATCGAACAATGAAGCCTTCTCCATCTGTTGCTCAACACCGTAAGATTTACCTACTCCTGGAGGACCTGAAACAATCATTGCTCTAATGTCCCCTGCGATAGTAGCCTTAGCCATATCGTCAAGTATGTTGAATCTAGTTTTGATTCTGTCCATTGCTTCTTCATCAGTCTCAGTGACTGTTGGAGCAAGTTCTAAGTTAGCATCTGCCATGATAGGTTTCTCAGTTCCCCATGTGATGTCGTTAATGTTATTAACTTTGATTTTAACATTAGCAATTTGAACTTGGGGAAACTTACCGTCATTTTTGACAGTAACAAACCCACCTCGTTTGCCTGTTGCGTAACCTTTAACCAACTCAAATTGTTGATTAACGATTGGTTGATTTCTGTACTCTCCGTACTTTACTGTGATAGTCTGTGTCATATTTAACTCCGTTGTGTCAGTTTGTCGTTATAATGTAATTATACTACCTTTGGGTAGCAATGTCAAGCCTTTGGGTAACTTTTTTTTGATTTATTTTGTTACTTTTTTTGCTTTTCATACTATCTATTATACGGGTTTTGGGCATAAATGTCAAGCCCTAATCTCCATTATTTACAATTATTTTGACTAATCTACTTGGATATCTTCCATTCCAGCAGTTCTGAGTCGTACAATATGACCCATTTGCCACTGTTTAGCATCTAATCCTTTCATAATGCCCAGATACTTGTTTCTAAGCAGGGCTACTTCATTGATCAGATACTCAAAGTCTATGACTTCATCCTCACCATCCACATACTTTTCAGCATCACGTGAGGTCAATGCTCGTTGATACTTCTCTAAGTATTTTTGAAAGTGGGTTCTACGTATTTTACGCAGTTTAATATTAAGAAGGTTGAGCACCGCTTCAATCTCTTGGAGTTGATTGAAACGATGTTCTGTTATGCCTGGCAGTGCTGATATATGTTTTTCAACATAACCAGATACCATACAATCCTTTTTACTAGATAATAGTTCAGTTTCGTAATGTGCAATGAAGTCAGGTATTACTGACAGATCATGGCTAATACGTGTATACCAATTCAAGTAATACTCCTAATCCCAATCATCATCATTAGAATCATCATAGTCGTCCTCATCCTCTTCCCAGACTTCATCTTCGTCATCTGAAAAGTAAGATAAGGCTTCTTTGATTTTCTTATCGTCCTTAAAGGCTTTCTTAATTTCTTGTGCAGACATTCCTTCGTCAATCAAGTGATTAACTAATACATCTGCCGCTTCATGGATATCACCATCTTCGATTGAAGGTTTGATAACTACCCATACTCTAGCCAAATCATTCAAATTCATATGCTATTCCTCTACTGTCTCTAATGCATCGTCCTCAGTATTTACTTTATCCATTGCATCTTTAACTTCAGAGTATTCTAACATAAGATTATCTAAACAACCACCTTCGTTTGCTTCCCAAGGCTTTCTAAACTTGAGAACTTCTTCGCCAGATTGTGAGATATATTTTAAACGATTACCTTGCTTAGTTAACAAGCCTGATTTCTCAAACAAGTCAACAAGACCTGAATAAGGATTCATACCTGTTTCATAAGGAATCTTCACTTGCACACCCTCGAAAGGTTTTGCATAACGAGTCTTCATTACTTTACAGCCTGCACGAATACCTTTTACTTCAGAGATTTTATTCCCTGCCGCATCTTCTTTCAGTTTCATCTTCTTCATTGCTACAACAATACTTGATGCATAGATAAAGCCTTGACCGCCTGATATTTTATCATCTGGGTCAAACATATCTTGTGATGCATATGTATGATTAGTTGCAACAAGTCCAACGTTATAACTTCCGAACATGTTAACAGAGTTTCTGACTAATGATGTCAGTGCCTTGGGCTTACGACCCATGTCACCTTTCATATCACCTTTGTCGAATTGATCAACATCAGTTGGTGTCAACATCATACCCAATGAGTCAATTACAAATAACACTTTAGGACGTTCTTCGTCTGCCATGTCTTTATAATCTTTCATAAAGGTTGATATAGTTTTTGCTACATCGTCAATCATACTCATGCTTAACTTAAGAAGTTTTTCTTCTGAAGTGTCAACTTGTAATGCTTGTAGCCATGCTTCATCAAGTGCGTTCTCTGTGTCAATTAAGACTACAAAGATACCTTGATCTTGTGCCGCTTTTACAATGTTGCCTGCGGCAAAGTATGATTTACCTGCGCCTGATTCTCCTGCAAAGACTGTTACTTTACCTAGAGGAACACCTTTATTAAAGTCTCCTGAGATAAGATAGTTCAATGCATAAGAACCTGTTGAGATCCAATCAGTTGGATCGTTGAAACCTATAGACAAGCCGTCGATAGATTTGGTTATGTCTTTCCTAAATTTGGAAACGTCAAATGGTTTTGCCACGTTTACTCCTATTGATTAGATTGTTTGTTATTAATTCTACTAGAGTTAGAAGGCTTTTGCAAGATTTCTGGGCAGGCTTCAGCCATGTCATCAAAATCATAATCAGCAGGGAAATGCCTTAGTGCGCCTCTTGCCCTATCTCTGATAAGACTCGGTACACGTGGAGTTTTGCCTGGATCGCAAAGTTCTTCTAATAATTTCTTCCCTTGTTTAAGGGCTCTAAATCTTTCGTCTGGTAGTGTCATTGTTTTTCTCCTACAAATACGGGGGAGTTTCCTCCCCCAGACTTGCAATTCTTACGAATTGTTTTGTCTTGCACGAATCATTGCTAGAATGTCTTGTGCTTTATCACTAGATGGTTCAGATGTTTCTGCTGGAGCCGCTACTGGAGTTTCTACAGCGGGTGCTGTTTCAACTGCGGGTGTAGCAACTGGGGCAGGTGTCTCAACTGCGGGCGCCGAAGCACTTGAAGTTGATTCATCTACTTTTGTATCAGCAGTCGCGGGTGCATCTACGCCGAATGGACGATAGTAAGCACCGAACTTGTCAGCATCATATGGACGACCATCTACTGATGCCTCGAACATTTCTTTAATGACACGTAACTCTGACTCACTTGGCTTCTTAGGTAAGAAGTCTGCTAAGTTGAATAGACCATTTGCTTCAATAGCCGCTTGTTCTACATCAGTTAGAGCAGATTCTTTTCTGGACCATGAAGATGTTGAATAATCAGCATACTGACCTTTCGTAGTTTTTCTGATATTAAAATCAAGACCACGCATTAAGTCAGTTGGCAATTCTTCGATCTCTGGATCCATCAATGAACTTTTGATAGTTTGAAAGATTTGAGGCGAAATAACAAATCTACGAATAGGATTCGCAGGGGTGTTGTCTTCCCCAATTGGGTTTTGACGTACAAAGCCTTGAAAGATGTATGAACGTTTCTTCCAATATTTGTTCGCCATTTCTTTTAGAGTTTCGTCTTTGTACCAAGGACGAACTTCTGCAAGTACGGGACAGTTCTCACCGAACATTTCTACGCACGGTACTTGAACTGTTACTTGTCTCACATTTGGATCACCTTTCACGCCATTAAACGGAAGTTTAATAACTTGTCTCTCTATCCAAAAGAACGAATTGTTTGAATCCGCATCGGGTAAGAAACGTAGTGAGCAAGATGCTCCTTCGTCCATTTTCCAATGAGGGAATATCGCTCCGTCAGATTGTGGATACTTAGATCCAGATGATTTATTTTCTTGTGCCGCGAGACGGGCACGTATGTCTGCTAGACTGGCCATAATGATTTCTCCTTTAAATATGCCTAATTATAGTTCTATATGTGTTGTCGCAAGACCGAAGCCTCACTAGTTTAGTTTTCAGAGATAAATCTCTAACACATGAATCTATTATACACTAATATCTTCCTATGTCAATAAGTATTTATCACTAATGTACCCAAAAGAATAAAAACTTAAAGAGTACGATTCCCAATATAGGGACCTGAGTAACAACAATCTCTTTTGTTGAATGCTGACTAAGGGTTAAGTAGTCTTTTCGTTTCCAAAATCATAAATACTAGTGCGAACTAACCTACAATTAAGGAAACGATAATATGCATTTCAAACATATGAGAATCGCACTAATATTATTTAGTGTGGTATTTGCCAGCGAAAATATTTATGCTCAGGCTACTGGCACCTGTACAGCAGGTACAGAGAATTGTGAGGCGAGTACGTCCACAACCACTACTACCAATACAAATACGAACAACAACACCAATACCAATACCAGTACCAATACTAATACTTCGACTAATACGAATACTAGTACCAATACGAATACCAATACCAATACCAATAATAACACCAATACCAACAATAACACTAACAACAATACCAACAATAATACCAATACTAACACCAATACTAATACCAGTACTAATACCAACACTAACAATAATACAAATACCAGTACCAATACGAATACCAATAATAATACCAGTAATAATACTAGTAGCAATACCAATAGCAATACTAATAACACAACGTATAGCGGTACCAACAACAATACCAACAACAATACCAATACTAATAATAATACTAGTAATAATACCAATACTAACACCAACAATAATACCAATAACACAACCAGTAATAACACCAATAACAATACTAACAATAGTACGGTGAACAGTACTTCCAATAACACAAATACTAATAATAACAATTCGACAATTGACCAAAATGTTAACAGTAACAGTAATTCTACATCGAATAATACCAATACTAATAACAACAATAACAATTCGACCTCGAACAATACCAATAACAATAATAACACTTCGACCAGTACAAGTGATTCTAATGTAACGACTAATAACAAGTCAGAAAACAAAAACGAAAACACTAATACCAATAATAACACCAACATAAACAAAACTGATCAAACTATTAAACAAGAGATCACAACTAAGGCACCACCAGCAAGTGCGATTGCACCGAGTATCGGGTCTAGTTATTCACAAGACTTATGTACAACAGGTGTGTCAGGAGCGTTTCAGGGTCAAGTATTCGGCTTATCAGGTGGTAAGTCAGTTAGAGATATGAACTGTGAAAGAATTAAGTTGTCCAAAACAATATATGATATGGGTATGAAAGTAGCCGCAGTATCATTAATGTGTCAGGATCCTAGAGTATTTCAAGCAATGGAAATGGCAGGAACACCCTGTCCGTACATGGGTGCAATTGGACCAGCCGCTTCTGATCAATGGGAAGAAAATGAAGACAGACGTCCTGATCAAAAGAAAGGCGTTAAGAGTAAAGTCTTAGGCGTGTTTAGTTCTAACAAAATTGAAGTTGATAAAATATCAAACGTAACTGCTGATGAAGCCGCTTATATAGAAAAATGTACTAGACCTGACTTTAAAGGAAGACGTAAATCTACTAAGAGTTGTGAGGCAGAATGGCACGATTCAAAATAATATCAGCATTATTACTATTAGTATCATCTAGTTTAGTTGTAGCACAGACCGCACCAAACTACGGTCAATCTAATGCAGATGGTACTAATACTATCTATAGTACAACAGACAACTACGGTGATTTGTATGATCTAACAAACGGAAACGGACTTGCTGGTTCTGGTGTGTCAGGTTGTACCCATGGTCAGTTTAGTGATGACGGTGGTTGTGGCCTTAGAATGGAATTAGGTTTTTCATTTGAGTGGCATAACGAATCATATACTGCCGCAGTAATGAGTACGAATGGTTGTCTTAAATTAGTAAAAGAAGATTACTTCATTTCTAATATGAACAATATGTATTGCCAAGACTACACGCCTAATGCATTAGGTAGTGGACAAAATGGTTATACTAAAACTGCAACTGACACTCTTTTTCCCTTTTACACTGACTTGATTGGAGGAACATCTAGTTCATCAGGTTGTAATAATACTTACTGTCAAAGTTCGTTGCTATTTAAAGCATTTGATGATTATGCTATATTTGGTTGGTATTATCTAAGAGAATACAATAGACAATCTAGTAATAGTTTTGAATTATATCTATTTGATTATAATGATTCTGCTACAAAATGCGGAGATCATCCAAATATATCATGTAGTGATGCACAAAGAGCAGAAGTAAACAAACCTGACAACTATGGATTTTTGTATAGAGAATTAGATATTAAAAACCATGATGTTTTGATTGGAGAACAAAAAGACCCACAGAATTATACTCAATATCTATTTTATGATGACAATGTAGACAACGATGGTGATGGAAGTGCTGACATGACATTTGACGAAATGGATGATGGATACTTAGAAGGCGGTGGAGGAATATTCTATTCTGAAGCCACTGGTGAGCCCGTTCAGTGTGAAAGTAATCCTTTATACTCAACTCACTGTTGATCATCTGATATTGCATTTCAAGAGGCTCAATGTGATATTGACCCACAAAGCAGTGAGTCATGTACTTTTTATCAGGCACTAGAAGATGATGAAGGATTAGCATGTGAACTTGATCCTATGTCAGATCCTTCATGTCCTGGATATCAACAAGCAATAGATTTTGCCACTGATCCTAACTTTGACTCTAGTACAGGTTTAGTTACTGACCCAACAACAGGATTGACTTATTCAGTTAGCGGTCCAGTTGATGACAACAGTTGGGTAGAGTATGACGAAAACAGTGGTCCTCGATTTGATGATCACTATGGTGAAGATGGTGGTTATGACGAACCCTGGATGGTAGATGGTAACTATGATCCTCGACTTGATCCTAACATCTCATATGATGACTTAAACACAGAACAACAAATGCTTGTCGATCAAGGACTCTCTCCGCAAGATGCTATGTTTGTAACAATGGGAAATGAACAAATAGCCGCATTAGGTGAAGATCCATTAGCAGTACAATTCAACGGACATAGACCAGGTGAATATGTATTAGAAACTGTAGGTGGATTAGAAAACTATGATACTGAATTACATGATGAAGCAATGTTAGAACAAGCACTTGAATGGGATCCAAGTGGTCAGATCGTAATGTTAACTGCTGATGTTTGGGCAACTGATGAATTTCAACAAGAAGAAACTGAACGATTAGACGGCATGGTAGAAACATATGGTGAGGATTTTTATACATTTACTGACCAAGACTGGTATGAACATGATGTTGAAACATATGGACAAGAAGAAGTTGATCGTTGGCATGAAAACATTGAGTTTGATGAGAATGAGATGATTATTTGGGAAACATTTGTTCCGGGTGCACCGGAAGAAGAAGTTTGGATAGTAGAAGAAAATGAATTAATGCCTGACTATACTGAAGAAGAAATCTTTATCGAATCTGATGAAGTGTTTGAACTTATCGTAGAAGATGAAGCATTTGAAGAATTAATTAGTGAAGAAGAATTAGAAGAATTAATTGCTGAAGAAAGTCCTGAAGAAATTAGAGAAGAAGAAGTATTTGAAGAACAACAACTTGTAATAGCAGAAGAAATAGAAGAACAGGAAGAAGAACAAGAAGAAGTGCGTGAAGAAGTTGCATTAGAAGAAGTTCGTGTAGAGAAAGAAGCGGAGCAGGCTGTTCAAAGTTCTGGTTCAGGATCAAGTTCATCTAGTAAAAAGAGAACTTCTTATCAATCAGTTGCTATAGCACAATATGTTTCTGAGATTTCTGATGATACGCAAACTGCGAATGTTATTGAAGATGTAATATCTGATTCTAGTTCAGCAGGTTCAATATCATATGGTGTTGACGGAGGCAGTCAAAGTTTTGCAGGGCAAGATGGTAGTGGAAGTTTTAGTGGAGGATCATCAGGATCATCTGCTGGAGCAAGTTCTGCTGGTAGTGGGGGAAGTAGTGAGTCAACTGGTGTAGTTGCAGACAGTTCAAGCCAACAACAGTTTGAACAAGTAACAGGTCAAGTAGATACGTCTATTGACGTTGCTAGTACATCTGTAGACGTTGTTTCTACTTCTGCGTTTGAAGTTGCTGAACAACAACAAGAATCAATGCAAGAAGAACAACTATTTGTAGAAAGTTTTGATGACGGTTCGAGTGGAGTGAGTAGCACAGACATGCAGTTTGAAGATAGTTTGACAGATGCTTTAGCATCAGGAACAGGCTTAACAGAATTCTTAAGTCAACAAACACCAGACTATGGCAAGTTTGAAGTACAAAATAGTATGCAAGAACAACGTACAACAGATGCAGTTGAGAGTTTAGCAGACTCTGTTGGTGCTGAAGTTGCACAAGCAAACTTAGAAGCACAACTGCAAAACATACAAGACGGTGAGCCAACTGAAGAAGGTGGTTATGCAGATCAAACTATTGCTGTTGCTTATATAGGTTATACAGCAGGGTTTAGTGCTTACACAGGTGAGCAAGTATATAGTCAAGGAAATGCAGGCTTCTTTGACACTAAACAAATGCCAGACGGTAAGATAGATGATAACAAAATGGGATTCTATCGAATGGCTGGTAATA
>ERZ802830.1469-NODE-1469-length-22498-cov-10.4219_pt1 | contig 22498 bp, 25 predicted proteins | sample MGYA00345654_ERZ802830 | MGnify/ENA primary metagenome ERZ802830 (study PRJEB30503, sample SAMEA104212375) | marine metagenome | biome: Westerlies Biome; feature: [SRF] surface water layer (ENVO:00010504) within the epipelagic zone...; material: water...
AGATAATCTGGCGAAATCCGCCCAACAGCCGGAAAGGCCGATTTGCGACCCGCCCAGAACAGATTGCGCTCCTCCTCGGACTGGCTGATCTTGATCGATGACGCGCCGGCTGACCGCATGATTGTCTCGACACGCCCGATCAGCGCATCGACTTCTGCCTCTGGTCCATCCAGCTCGACAATGATCAGCGCTGCGGCACCGCGCGGATAGCCTGCATTGGCGAAATCCTCGGCCGCATTGATGGCCAGACCATCCATCATTTCCATGCCAGCCGGGATGATTCCTGCCGCAATCACATCACCAACAGCGGTGCCGGCCGAACCGGTATCCTCAAAACCAACAAGCAGCGCCCGCTGTGTCGCCGGTTTCTGCAAAATCCGCAACGTCACCTCGGATACCACGCCAAGCAATCCCTCAGACCCGGTCATCACGCCCATCAGATCATAATCACCAGCGTCAAGATGCTTGCCTCCAAGGCGCAGGATCTCGCCATCCATCGTCACCATCTCGATACCGAGAAGGTTGTTGGTCGTCAGCCCGTATTTGAGGCAATGAACCCCGCCTGAATTTTCGGCCACATTACCGCCAACTGAACAGGCAATCTGGCTTGACGGGTCAGGCGCGTAATAGAAGCCATCACCCTGTACGGCATGCGTGATGGCAAGATTGGTGACACCGGGCTGGGCAACAACGCAGCGATTGTCGTAATCCACCTCAAGAATGCGGTTGAATTTGCCAAGACCAAGCAGCACCGCATCGGCAAGTGGCAACGCCCCACCGGACAATGATGTCCCTGCCCCACGCGGCACCACCTTGACGCCCTCAGCCTTGCACCATTTCATCACCGCCGCGATCTGTTCAACCGTTTCCGGCAGCACGACGGCAAGCGGCAATTGGCGATAGGCGGACAGGCCATCGGCATCATAGGCACGCATGCTTTCCTGCGAGTCGATCACACAGGCGGCTGGCACAATCTTTTTGAGCGCCGCGCATATCGCGTCACGCCTGTCGATAACATCCTGATCTGGATCCGGCATCAACATTATAAATGATCCTTATCACCGGGTTGAATTTTTCGCAGGCCGGACGAGACCGACCATCTTCATACAGTATCGCCTGTCGGCAACTTTTGGTAAAGGGCAATGGGCACACAACCACGCGACCAATATTCGCAGCACCACACGGCCCCATCGGACCGCCCCTGACAGTCGCTTGACGTGGGAATGATCACCGCCCAAACCAATATCCACAAATGAAAACGGCCAGCAAAGCTGACCGCATCTCATCAATCATCGACAACGCCGGTCTAGCCCTGGCGTGCTTTCATGCGCGGGTTTTTCTTGTTGATCACATAAAGGCGACCACGGCGGCGCACCACTTGGCAGTTGCGATCACGTGTTTTCAGCGTCTTCAGCGAGCTTGCGACTTTCATGTTCGGCTCCATCGCCCTTCATCGTACAGGATTTTGCGGCGTGTTTGGCAGTCATCAAATTTGAGCGCGGAACCTAACACCAGCCTTGGCCAAGGTCAATGGCCAAATCCCGCATTTTTCCAATCAGCAATTGGTATCGCAGTGACCGTCGAAACCGGGCATTGATGCCGATTGTTCCAACAGCTGCTCCTGGGTAATCTCGCCAGAATCCAACTGGTCAAGAAGACCACCCGGTGCGCTGACAGCTTCCTGTGCCGCAACCGCCTCGGCTGCCACGCTCTCGACACGTTCAATTTCCTCGGCGAGTTTCTCCAGATCCCGGTACGCCTCTCGGTCAATATCCTCGGCAATGTTTGCCAGCTGTTCGCGCGCCGCTTCAAGTGCCTCAGGATCAAACGTCTCGGCTTTCTGAAGTTGTTCAAGGATACCCGCCTGCTGTTCGGCAACAAGCGGTGTCAGAAATTTTTTCACCTCCATCTCATCAGTCTCGGTCAATATCTGTGTCATCAAGGCGTCCGCCAGTGAAATGCCCTGCTCGTCAGCGAGTTTGCGGGCGGTCTCCAGAGCCGACATTTTCAACCCCTCAATCCCGGTAACATCCTGAATGACCGCATCACCGACAATCTGTTTGATGCTCTCGGTCTGCTTGCCCTGAATTTTTCTGATCGGCACAAAGGTCACGTTTTCACCACTGACGACATAGACATTGCTACCCACAACACCAGCCGATTTGCCTGTTCGTTCCGCGGCCGCGATCAGCGCTGCCTTTTCAGCGGGCGATGCACCTTCATAGATATTACCATCACTGCCCAGAACCTCCCCTGTTTTCAGGGTCAGAGCCTGAGCAGGAGCGAGAGTGATCATCAGGGCGAGTGAGAGATATGCGGCAGGGGCCAATAATCTCTGAACATAGGTTTTCATTATCCAACTCCACAAAATTTATATGAGTTAGATCTAATTAATAATTGAGCTCAATTTCACAGCGGTTGTGTTTCGCAATCTCAATGCAAGCAATGGACGCCCCAGTCATGGCATCCCTGATTCCAAACAGCGGGGTATGGGCGAATGAGGCGCCTGACCGTACGTTGCAAAAGACGAATATAATCAACGTTAAACGCTATATTCATTAACGCTGATATATAGGCGCAAACAACCTTATACCTCGCGCGACAGCAGCAATCCAAACGGGTATCTGCAAGTGTCACCCGGGGCAGCAGTGAACCCAGTTTAGGAGACATCATGATGAAACATGCAACGCAGGCACTACTCGCCGGCCTTCTGGTCCTTGGTGCAGGACAGGCAACCGCGCTAACGCTGAAAACAGGACAGGTTCTTGGATCGGATGGCGAGGTCTATGACGGCGCATCGCCAGAACAAATCGAGCGTATGATTGAAAATGCCGAGCGTGAGGATTGGGGCGGCAACAAGCGGACCTCCGGCGTTATCGGGAAAAATCTCTTTATCGTTGTTGAGGAAAAGCCGGTCTTTGTTCCGCTCAATGAGCTGCGCGGCAAAACCAAGGAGTCGATTCGCGAGATCGTCAAACAGAATGTTGTCGAATCGCTGACCGAAGACCTTGCCGCAAGCCTTGCCGATGAGATGGGTGGGTTTGACGCCGCGGAATTGGCAGAAAATCTGGAGAGACTTGATCTGGAGAATGACGAGGTTGTTCAGGGGTTGGCCGACACCGCAGCAGCGGCGGCTGAGCATAGTGAAAAAGCGCTGGAGCAAGCACAACAGGTAATCTCAGATAGTCTGGCGCTTGCCGAAAAGACGATGTCAGACCCGGCTTTCGAAAGTCAGCTGGAGCAGAATATTGAGCAGCTGCACCAAACCATGTGTGCGGGCAAGGAAGGCTCAGGAGCCGATTCCGGCGTCTCCGACGGCGCTGGTGGCACGATGGGGTGCTAGTAGACCGGAGGTGCAAAGAGGCGCGGCTTGCAAGTAGGCGCGGCTTGCAGGTAGGCGCGACTTGCAGGTAGACCGGGGATGCTAGGCGGGACAGGCGATGCCAGTGCCTTTGAGGCCGCAATAGCCGTGCGGAACCTTATGCAGATATTGCTGATGGTAATCCTCAGCATAGAAGAATTTGCCAAGCGTCCCAATCTCGGTGGTGATGCCATCAAAACCGGCACCAGCAAGCACGGCACCATAAGCGGCGGCAGATTGCGCAACCGGATCAGCATCGGCCTCATCTGCGTAGAAGATGGCTGAACGGTATTGCGTTCCCCTGTCATTTCCCTGGCAAAACCCCTGGGTTGGGTCATGTTCTTCCCAGAAAACCCTCAAAATGGCCTGAAGATTGATCACAGCCGGATCATACACCACCAGAACAACCTCGGTATGGCCGGTCCGTCCTGAACAGACCTCCTCATAGGTGGGGTTGGGGGTCAGACCGCCAGCATAGCCAACGGCGGTGGTGTAAACGCCATCCAACTGCCAGAACAACCGCTCAGCACCCCAAAAACAACCAAGACCCAGAACGATCTCGGCATATCCAGCCGGAAAAGGAGGCATGGTCGGCGTTCCCAAAACAGCGTGCGGAGCGCCATTCCAGACAGGCATTTCGCGCCCGGGAAGCGCCTCGGCGACAAGGGGCATTCTGGTTTTGAACGGATTGCTGAACAACATTCTAGCCTCCTCATTTTGGCTCAATTTTGGCTCAATTTTAATTCGGTATAAGCGGGTTTAGTTCGATATAAGCGGGGCGAACACCACAAAACGTGCAGCTGGAGCCTATCCGACGATCTGTAACGCCTCGACACCCGGCAGGGTCTTGCCCTCCAGCCATTCAAGAAAAGCACCGCCAGCGGTTGACACATAGGTAAATTGGTCACTGCTCCCAGCGTTTGCAAGGGCGGCCATGGTATCACCACCGCCGGCAATGCTGAGCAGGTCTCCTGCCACGGTCAGCGCCGCAACCGCCTGTGCAACCGCGTTTGTGCCAGTGTCAAAGGGTGCAATCTCAAAAGCGCCTATCGGGCCATTCCAGACAATCGTCCTGCAGCTGGTGATGAACTCGGTAACCGCGGTAATTGAGTGCGGGCCAACATCCAATATCATCTCATCATTACTGACCGCATCAATGGCGGCAATGCGATGCTGCGCACCAAAGGCAAATTCACGTGCCACCAGCGCATCAACAGGCAGGATCAGGCGACATTGGTTGGCGGCGGCGGCCGCCATGATGATGCTCGCTGTTTCCACCATATCCGCCTCGACAAGCGAGACCCCAATATCATGTCCCTGAGCCAACAGAAAGGTGTTGGCCATGCCGCCGCCCAGCACAATGCCATCAACACGTGTAACAAGATTTTCAAGAATTTGCAGCTTGGTTGACACTTTCGCTCCACCAACAACGGCAACGACTGGCCGCTCAGGATTGCTCAACGCGGCATCAAGGGCGGCAAGCTCAGCCCCCATTGACCGCCCAGCACAAACCGGTTTACCAGCCGCCGCCATCTGCCGTGGCAATGCCTCAACCGACGCATGCGCCCGGTGCGCACAGGAAAAAGCATCGCCGACATAGATATCACCAAGCTCGCCCAGGGCAGCGGCAAAATCAGGATCATTGGCCTCCTCACCCGGATGAAAGCGCAGATTTTCCAGCATCAGAACATCACCCGAGCCAATACGGCCAACCGCAGCCTGCCCGCCAGCGCCGGTGATGTCCGCCTCAACGGGCACCTCACAGCCAAGCTGCGTTGCCAATGCTGCGGCCACCGGGGAGACTGAAAATTCGGGGACCACCGCACCTTTGGGCCGGCCGAAATGGGTCAGAATGACAATGCCAGCCCCGGCGGCGCGCAACGCCTCAATCCCCGGCAGCACACGCTGCAGCCGGGTGTCGTCAGTGATGACGCCATCTTTCATCGGGACATTAAGATCCAACCGCAGAAGAACGGTCTTGTCCGCAACATCTATTTGTTCGACAAACAAAAAGCGCGAATTCATTGTATTTTCCTGACATGGGTGGCGGTGGAATGGGCTGCGTCTTCGGATAACGAAATCGCCCTTCTTTTGCAAGTAACGACCTTATGCAGGCAATGAATTTATGCAAATAACGAAAGGGCGGGTGAAGAGGCCACATTGAAAAATCTGCAAGTGGCTGATGTCCCACACCCTCATAAACCTACACCATGGAAACCTTTATCCTGTCAGCTTTACCTTGCCCCTTGAGTGCGACCGGTTACCAGTGATATCCAGACAAGGCACCGGGCAAACCAAAAAAGCACCGGGCGACCAGCGGTACAGGAGTCTGGAGACTGAATGCCACCTGCTCATCCACCCCCACCCCATGAACCGGATCCGCCAGAATCGAATCCGGCAGGCGATGACGCACCAAGCTCTGCCAGTTCTGAATTCTGGACCGGTGTTCGTGATGAGCTGCCTCTTCAGCTTGGCGTCATTCCCTTTGGTCTGGTCTTTGGCGTACTTGGCATTGCCAGCGGTCTGACACCGTTGCAGACGATCCTGATGTCATCAATCCTGTTTGGTGGTGCCAGCCAGGTTGTCTTTGCCCAGCTCTGGGCAACTGGTGCCCCGCCGGTCTTTGTCGGCGCGTCGATTTCGGTGATCAACATGCGGCACGTTCTCTACAGCGCATCTGTGGCTCCCTATCTGCGCCAGCTGCCGCTTCACTGGCGCATTCCGCTCGCCTATCTTCTCACCGACGAGGCCTATGCCGTCAGCATCAAACGCTTTCTTGAAAACCCCGCCAACCCGTTCAAGCATTATCATCTGCTTGGCACGGGTATGACATTGTGGGTTCTCTGGCAGATTACAACGACGATCGGGGTCTTTGCCAGCACGACCATTCCAGAGGAATTGTCACTTGGATTCGCCATACCGCTGACCTTCATTGCGATTGTTGCACCGACAATCCGGACGCGGCCTGACCTGCTGGCCTGCATCACCTCGGGTGGTCTTGCGCTTGCCGGGCACACGCTGCCTTGGAACAGCGGGCTGCTGATCGCAGCCATGGGCGGGATTCTGGCTGGATGGCTGGCCCATCGTTTCAACCAGCCGAGGGTAGCGCAATGATCTGGATCATTATGATTGTCACCGGTCTGCTTACTTTTGCCATGCGCTTCGTCATGCTGTCGGGCGTTGCACCACGCAAATTGCCAGCCGCGTTTGGCGAGGCGCTGGGCTTTGTACCGATTGCTGTGCTGACGGCGATTATCACCCCGGCGGTGCTGATGGGCGAAGGTAACAGCATCATGTTACTGGATAACGCCCGCCTGCCAGCTGCGATCATTGCGGTGATCGTGGCGCTGGTCAGCCGGTCCGTTGTCATGACCATCAGCGCGGGCCTTGGCACGCTGTGGTTCCTGACGTTTCTGGGTGTTTGAAACCCCGTATGTCTGGGTGTTTGAAACCCCGCATGCTCTGAAACTCCACACGCAACAATAAAACGGGTTGCGCCGGGTATTTTTCCGGTCAAAGATGCGGCGTAACGCATAGCAGGGGGAGTGCCAGATGTCGGACATAACAATTACCAAACTGACAGGCCATATCGGGGCAGAAATCAGCGGTGTTGATCTTGGCAAGCCCCTCACCCCAGCTGTGGAGGTCGCGGTTTATCAGGCATTGATTGACCATTGCGTGATTTTCTTCAGAGACCAGGATATTGATCCAGCACACCACCTTGCCTTTGCCCGCGGCTTTGGCGAGATTGACCAGCCACATCCTGTCTACGCACATGTTGAGGGGTATGAGGCCATCGTCAAATTGGCAAATGACGCCAATAACCCGCCCGACACCGACGCCTGGCACACAGACCTGACCTTCAAGCAGGATCCGGCCTTTGCCTCGATTCTGGTAGCGCGTGAGGTGCCAGAGGTTGGCGGTGACACGCTATGGGCCAGCCTCTATGCCGCCTATGAGGCGCTCGATGACGATATCAAATCCTACCTTGAGACGTTGTCTGCCATCCACGACATGGGTGATTTCCGCAATACCTTCAGCGTTGGCGAGAGTGATGGCCGTAAATTGATCGAGGGGATGAACAGATTTGGCTGTGCCATCCATCCGGTGATCAAGACACACCCCGTCTCTGGCCGCAAATTGCTCTATGTGAATGAGAGCTTTACCCAGCATATTGTCGGTCTGACCGCCCGCGAAAGCCGAAGCTGGCTGAACTGGCTGCTGGATCATGTCAGCCGGCCTGAATATCAGGTGCGATTCCGCTGGCAGAACGGATCAGTGGCAATGTGGGACAACCGCTGCACACAACATTATGCCGTGGCCGACTATCTGCCAGCCTATCGTTGTATGAACCGGGTGACCGTGGTCAAGGACCGCCGGACAAACGCCTGACGGCCATCGTGGGGTGATGATCCGGGCTCAGGCAAAATTGTCGCATTTTTTGGCCAGCTTGATATCCAGCGGACTGACACCGCCAACCGAATGGGTCGTCCAGCGCAAAGTGACGCTGTTGTAGACATTGGACCATTCGGGGTGATGGTTTGCGCGCTCTGCCGCGAGTGCCACCCGGCTCATGAAGCCAAAGGCAGCATTGAAACCGGCAAAGGTGAAAACCCGTTCAAGGCCAAGTCCGTCATCAGACAGCCGCCATTCCGGCAATTCAGCCAGCGCGCTTTGCAGTTCCGCTGCATCCAGTTTCTGTGTCATAATTCGCTCTCCCTGTCGCCCGTTCCCCTGTGATCGTAAAGGCTGGTTTACATTGTGACAAAAGTTTTGCTGATCATCGCCCATACACCCTCTGCCAACACCAGAGCCCTCGGTAATGCAGCACTGCGTGGTGCCAGTGTAGCCGATGCTGGGAACATCACCGCGCGCCTGATCTCGCCGTTTGATGTGGTGGCGGATGATCTGCTTGCGGCAGATGGGCTGATCCTCGGCACAACGGAGAATATCGGCTATATGGCGGGGGCGACAAAAGACATGTTCGACCGCTGCTATAACGACTGGCTTGACAGAACCCAGGCGATGCCTGTTGGCCTCTATATTCGGGCTGGTCTCGATGGCACCGCGACCAGACGCGCATTGGAAGGCATCTTCAGCGCCCAGAAATGGCGCCTTGTTGCCGCGCCCATGATTCTGCATGGGGACTGGTCGGAGGACTACCCCGCTGAGGTCGAGGAGATGGCAATGGCCATGGCGGCTGGCCTTGATGCGGGTATTTTTTAGGGCGGGTATTTTCTAGGGCGGGTACTTTCCGGGGTGGGCATGCTCTATTGGGTGCCGGCGTTAGCTGTCGGACCTCATCTTCCGGGCGTCAGCTGAGGCATCGGAATGATCAGGGGTCGTGCCGGAGTGATCATGACCTGTACCAGAATGATCATGACCTGTGCCGATATCGGCAGGCTTTTTTACCGCTGCCATCACCGAAACCATTTCCCCGTTGTCAAAATGCAGGAAGATCTGTTGCAGCGACCCCGGCTTCATCACGCCAGTCAGCCCGATAAACATCAGATGATTGCCGCCCGGCCTCAACAGTGCCTCGCCATGGGCCGGAATGACAAACCCACCCTCCAGACGCCGCATTTTCATCACGCCATCCTCGGCGATCATCGTATGAATCTCAGATTTGGTGGCAAAGCCAGCATCGATGCTGACCAGTGTCACATCCTGATGACCGGTATTTTCAATGCGGGCATAGCCGCCGGTTGCCGTCATCGCGCCAGCGGTGGCACGGATTTCCGCCTGATGCACGCTGATCACTGTGTCACTTGCGGCATTGTCTGCGCTACCACCTACAGTATCACCGGCGATTGCCGGAAACGCTAATAATAGTGCCGACAGAATGATTGAAACTAACAATCCTATCTTCCTGCCTGGCGGGTTTAGGCCAGCCACGAGCATTTACAATGTCCCCACATGAACGTCGCGGAGACCTTTGATTGTATCGACACCAAGCTGCGCCATGACATCGCGCACTTCCTCTAGCAGAATAGCCGCCGCATGATCGCCGCCGCGACTGCCAAGTGCGGCAACCGCATACATGAAGGCCCGGCCAAGCATGACGAAATCGGCACCACTGGCGAGGGCGCGCACCACATCGAGACCCGAGCGCACGCCACTGTCGATGATGATCGGCAGATTGCCGCCAACGGCCGCCCGAATACCCGGCAATTGGGCAAGCGGATGCGGTGCCGCATCGAGCTGGCGGCCGCCATGATTGGAGATCACCAGCCCATCAACGCCCATCTTAACGGCGCGCGTTGCATCCTGAGCATGCAGGATGCCCTTGAGCATGAGATTGCCCTGCCATTGCTGTCTGATCTCGGCAAGATAGTCCCAATCCAGCGACCCATTCAGTTGAGAGCCGATGAATTTGGTGATGGCCATGCCGCGCTGGCCATTGGCATAGGGTTCCATATTTCTGAAGCGCGCGCCCCCATTCATCACGGTTCGGAGCGCCCATTCGGGATGGGTCATTGACTGCCAGATCACCCGGGGCGAGAAGGTGGAATTGCCACGGCTCCCCAGCGGCGCACCGGCAATGCGCATCCGCTCGCGCCGGCTTGGTGCGGGCACATCTGCTGTCAGGATGAGTGTCTCGCACCCGCAATCTGCGGCGCGGCGCAACAGATCACTGCACAGCGTCCGGTCAAAGGGAGCATACAGCTGAAACCATGCCATATCACCACCAACGGCAGACACCCGCTCAATCGACTCGCCAGCTACGGTGCTGAGCGCATAGGGAAATCCGTGCGCCTTTGCCGCTTTTGCCAGAACCAACTCGGCCCCCGGCCAGATCAGCGATGACAGACCAATGGGCGACACGCCAAACGGCGCCTGATAGGATTTGCCAAACAGAGTGACCGAAATATCGGGATCGACACGACCGCGCAGAAATTGTGGCGTCAGGGTGATGGAATCATAGACTGACCGGTTGGCTGACTTCGTGTTGTCATGGCCTGTACCCGAGTCAAGATAGGCATAGACAAAGGGCGGAATCTTCCTCTTTGCCGCAGCTTCAAGATCGCTCAGTCGTGGATATTTGTTGGAGATGTCCATCACCTACCCTGCTGCATTCACTGTCTGGTCATTTGACCGTGGTTTGGCGGCACTGGTCAGTTGGCCGCCTTGAGATAGGCAATGATGTCGGCGATATCCATGTCCTTTTTCAAACCCGCAAAAGCCATTTTTGTGCCTTTGACAAATTTTTTCGGTGCCTTGAGATAGGCGGCGAGGGTTTTCTCATCCCAGACAAGACCAGACGCCTTCATTGCCTTTGAATATTTATAATCATCCAGACTGCCGGCGGCGCGCCCGATCACCGCGACAAGATGAGGCCCTGTCTTGTGCTTTTCCCTGTCAACATAATGGCATGCTTTGCATCTCTTGAAGAGTTTTTGGCCCTTCACCGCATCACCTGCCATGGCATTGCCACAGATCACAAGACCAAAGCCAAGCGCAATCACACCGGCCATTCTACCAAACACACATACCACCATTCTTGCCTTTTACTGAACAGAGGATGGCAGGAGCCGCCTCTGCTTCCCATACGTCGTGGATTTATCACATTGCATCGGCTTTGCACATAAGTTTTGCACATGGATTTTGCACATGGATTTTGCACATGGATAATGACACTACGATCAGCAAGATGACAGCCTTTCGGTCTGATCGCGCAGGCACCAACGCGGCCACCCCGCGAAATAGGTCTGGTTCGCGATAAAAAACACCAGCACAAATGGGCCGGCGGACTTGCCAAATGGCGGGTTTTGGCCCACCTATGCTCTGATCAGCCAACAGGGAGCTACCCAGCCAATGACACCCAAGCAGAGGAGAGGCTTTTCCATCGTTGCGATCGCGGGCCTACTTGGCATCGCATTGATGCTGGTGCTTGGCGCGCTGCGTGACAATATTGTGTTTTTCTATTCCCCTTCCGAGATCGACAGCGCAACACCGGGAAAAGCCATCCGGCTTGGTGGACTTGTCAAGGAAGGCAGCGTCACCATCAGTGGACTGGACTCGGTTTTTACCGTTACCGATGGCAGCGCTGAAATCAAAATCCGTTACGCCAACGCTTTGCCAAGCCTGTTTCGCGAGGGACAGGGTGTGGTCGCAGAAGGCAGATTGGTGAATGGCGTGCTTGTCGCCTCCAATGTTCTGGCAAAACATGATGAGACCTATATGCCGAAGGAAATTGCCGACAGTCTGAAAAAACAGGGCGTCTGGCAGGGTGCGGATTAGACCTATCCGGCCAGTGGCTGCTCTCAGTTTTTACTGGGATTGTTATCGCATTTGCCGGTGGGGTTGCTGTACCGCCCGTTATTTGGACCGTTATCTGGCCAGCTTTCAAATTCGCTGTCTGGATTTTGCACCATAGCCGCCGAGGCCGGCATCGGCACCTGGGTGATCACTGCCACATTGCGGGCATGTTCACGGTAAACAGCATACAGCCCGCCTATCAGGATCAACGCCATCCCGGCCCACGCCGTCGACACTGGCCAGTCATCCCAGATGACAATCCCCCAGAAAACCCCCATGGGAATCGCCGTGTATTCAAAGGGCGCAATCAGTGATGCCTCGACACAGCGATAGGCATTCGATGAGGCAACAGAGAGCAGCAGCACGGCAAAAGCGCAGATAAAAATGAAACTGAGACCGACGGCATCTACCGATGTGGGCCCCCTAAACAAAAATGCGAGCGAGGCATTTTCGAGATCGGGGAAAGGCATGACAAAATTGAACACCAGCATCGCACCGCCAGCAGCCGCATAACAGCAATGCTGAACCGCCACCAGTGCCGGCAGATCGCCAACAGATTTCAACCGCCGCGTCCAGATCTGGAACAGCGCGTAGCTGAGCGCAGAGCCCAGAACAAGCAAAGTTTCTCCCTGAAAATCGGCTGTTCCTGGCCGAATGATCAGCACACATCCACCCATGCCAGCAACCACGGACAGAATACGGTGGATGCCAATCCTCTCGCCCAGCAGAGGGACCGACAACAGGGTGATCATCAAAGGTGCGGTAAAAAAGATGGCAACAGCGCTGGCAAGAGACAAACTGCCAAGTGAGGCAAAGAACAGGACCATCGCCACAACAAGGCACATGCCGCGCCCGACAAATTGCCAGAATACCGACCTGGATAGCCCCATCATCCGCCGCAGTCCAGAGCTGAAAAGGGCAATGAGGGCAAGGCTCATCACTGAGCGAATGGTGACGATCTGGCCAAGTGGCATGGTGTCACCAAGCAGCTTGATCAAAGCGTCATTCAGCGGGATAACAGCCATTCCAAAGGCAAGAAAGCACAATGCCATATAGGGCCGGGCAAACCATTCGGCGAAACGCTCCATTGCGCACTCCTCAAGATAAATGCACTCACCCGCTTATCAGCAAAACAGACATCTGCAAAGCTCCGTTTTGGGATTGATTGTGATGATGTTATCGGTAAGGGTTTTACCGTGGCAGGAGAGAGACAGCAGGGATATCTTGATATGACCATTCAGAGGGGCAGCTGCCATTGCGGCAGAGTGCGATTTGAGGTTGATGAAGAGGCGCACGGTGCCAGCCGGTGCGATTGTTCGCTATGCCGGCGCAAGGGCGTGGTGATGCTGACTGCCGCCAAGGAAGCGTTCCGCCTTACCGCCGGAGAGGACCATCTCAATCTCTATCAATGGAACACCAATACCGCGCGCCATTACTTTTGTCGGCATTGTGGAATCTACACACATCACTGGCGGCGCAGCAGGCCCGAATACGGCTATAATTCGGGCTGTATCGAAGGACTTGACCTAAGCCAGTTTGACAATGCGCCGATTGCGGAAGGCCATAAAATGAGTGTGGTGACAGACACTTGAAAGCTGTGTAGATAACCGATATTGGTGGGCGATGGCTATCCGCCCCAATTGCGGTGAGCGACAGGCATAAACAACTTTTGATTGGCTGGGCTGAGTTTATCAACCAGCTTAGAACAATTCCACCGGATTGCACCTCTGGCTGGACCCCGGCTTATAGAACGGAAATGATAATGACCGAGACCAAAAACAACTTCCTTGCTGGTGAATGGCTGGCGGGTGACACCAGCGTTGAAAACCGAAACCCGTCCGATTTGTCGGATGTCATCGGTCATTTTGCACAGGCGAGCAGCTCACAGCTCACCAAAGCCCTCGACGCCGCCCGCAGCGCCCAGAAAATCTGGGCTGCGACAGGGCTTGAGGCGCGCCAGACCGTGCTGATGAATATCGGCAATGAGTTGATGGAAAGAAGCGCCGAGCTTGGCACATTGTTGAGCCGTGAAGAGGGAAAACCGCTGGCCGAGGGCAAGGGCGAGATTTACCGTGCTGGCCAGTTCTTCACCTATTATGCCGCCGAGGTGTTGCGCCAGATTGGTGATACGGCGGACAGCGTGCGCCCCAACATCGAGATTGATGTGCGCCGTGAACCGGTTGGCACCGTGGCCATTGTCAGCCCGTGGAATTTTCCGACCGCGACCGCCGTTTGGAAGATTGCGCCGGCGCTGGCCTTTGGCAATGCGGTGATCTGGAAACCGGCCAATCTTGTTCCCGCTTCTGCGGTCGCGCTGGCGGAAATCATTTCACGTCAGGATTTGCCGGCCGGCTTGTTCAACCTTGTCATGGGGGCTGGTGGCAGCATCGGCCAGCAGCTGATCGAAAGCCCGGCCATTGACGCTATCAGCTTTACCGGATCAGTCGAGGTCGGCAAACAAATCGCGCAGTCAGCGATTGGCAATCTGACAAAGGTACAGATGGAAATGGGATCGAAGAATGCGCTTGCGGTGATGGATGATGGCGATATGGAGATTGCTGTGGCCGCCGCACTTGGCGGTGCTTTTGGTGGCACCGGCCAGAAATGCACGGCCTCATCACGTCTGATTGTGCATAGCGCGGTTCACGATGAGTTTGTCGAGAGGCTGGCAGCTGGCGCGGCCGCGATGGTTGTCGATAATGCGCTGAAAGACGGCACACAGATCGGCCCTGTTGTCAGCCAGAACCAGCTTGATGAAAACATGGCTTATATGGAGTTGGCCAAGTCAGAAGGCGGTGAGATTATCTGTGGCGGTGACCGTGTCAGCCGGGACACCGATGGCTATTACATGACACCGGCGGTTGTGGCGGGAACCAGCAATGACTGGCGCATCAACAAAGAGGAAATGTTTGCCCCGATTGCCTGTGTGATCAAGGCAGACAGCTATGACGAGGCGCTGCATCTAGTCAATGACACGCATTTCGGCCTGACTTCCGGCATTGTCACGCGGGATCTGGCGCGCGCATCGCATTTTCGCCGCAACGCCAAAACCGGCTGTGTGATGGTCAATCTGCCAACTGCCGGCACCGATTATCATGTGCCGTTTGGTGGGCGTGGCAGTTCGTCCTATGGCCCGCGCGAGCAGGGCGGCTATGCTGTGGAATTCTACACGACGGTCAAGACCGCGTATATCAGTTCTGGAACTCCGTCATAGGCACCGGACCAAAAATGCGCTAGCGAGACAGCCGCAACGAGATAAACCATGCATCTGATCGACAACCTTCAATATGCCAATTGGTCGGAAAAAATTTTCCAGCAGATGCAGGAAGGCGGCGTCTGCGCGGTGCATGTGACGATCGCCTATCACGAGATGTTTCGCCAGACTGTCGCCAACATCGAAACCTGGAACCGCTGGTTTGAGCGGTTTCCCGAGCTCATTTTTCATGGCCGCACGGGTGATGATGTGCGCCGCGCCAAGATTGAGGGCCGCACCGCAATCTTTTTTGGGTTTCAGAACCCCTCGCCCATCGAGGACGATATCGGCCTTGTTGAAATCTGGCACGCTCTTGGCGCCCGTTTCATGCAATTGACCTATAACAACCAGTCACTGCTGGCCACTGGCTGTTATGAGGCCGAAGACCCGGGTGTGACACGCATGGGCCGACAGGTGATCAAGGAAATGAACCGGGTCGGGCTGGTCGTTGACATGAGCCATTCAGCCGAGCGGTCAACCCTCGAGGCAATCGAGATCTCAGAACGGCCCATCGCCATTACCCATGCCAACCCCGCCTTCTGGCACCCGGCGCGGCGGAACAAGTCCGACGACGTCCTGCGCGCGCTTGGCCAGTCAGGTGGCATGCTTGGCTTTTCGATGTATCCACATCATCTAAAGGACAAGAGCGATTGCACATTGGCGAGTTTTTGCGAGATGATTGCGCGCACTGCCGATTTGATGGGCGTTGACAATATCGGCCTTGGCTCCGATCTTTGTCAGGATCAGCCAGACAGTGTGGTTGAATGGATGCGGGTCGGCCGCTGGTCGAAGGAAATGGACTATGGCGAGGGATCGGCAGGTGATGCCGGCTTTCCGCCAATGCCGGACTGGTTCGAGGACAACCGGCATTTTGGCAATATCGCCGCCGGCCTTATCGCGCATGGATTCAGCGAGGCGGACACCGCCGCCGTAATGGGAGAAAACTGGTTGCGGTTTTATGATGAAAATTTCGGACCAGCAAATGGATAGATCAATGGACGGTCACCCCCTGCAGCCCGAAGCCCCTGATGCGGTTCCACTGCGGCCCGCCAGCACAGTCATGCGCCTTGCCCGCATGGGATCGCTGCATCAGAGCCGGCTGAGCTTCATGCGGGTGCTGCTGCGAAGGCTGAAAACAAATGGCTGGGTGTTTGACCGCCCTTTATGGCGGATCAATGAAAAGGGCGTGGGCGTTGCCACTTATCGGGCAAGCGGACCGGAACGCAGCTACACATTGGTCGCCTTTGCGCATGACTTGCCGGACGATCTGCGCTCTGACAGGGTTATCGCCGAGGCCTGGGACGCGACCTTCACGCTGCATGATGGTGATCTGAGTGAGGCCGATATTGAGCGGCTTGGCAGCAATGTTCCTTATCAGGAGGCCGGCCGCATTTCCGAAGCAGAACTATCTCTGTCGCGGGCCAACAGATCGGTCAGGCTTTTTGATTATGTTGCGACCTGCCTTGCTGCCGGCACCCAACCCGATGTCGCGCAGATTGAGCCTGTTGGCTATCTGATGCGCACGACAGCGGTTTATGGCTCTGGCAAATTCGGGGCAGCTGACCGTGATGTCTGGGTCGAGAGGCCCGAATTTGCCGGTTCATTCCAGCCGGAACTCCTGTCTGTGTGGCTGATCCGTACCTTCACCATAGATATGGTTGAACATATGGCCCGGATACGATCGCCTGAGACAGCTGTGAGGCTCGATCCGGCTATCCGGCGGCGCATCGGTGTCGGTAACTCGACAGGGCTGGGCATGGCCCCGTTTCTGATCAATCATCCGGCTTTGATCCATTCCTGGATTCATGCGCGTGAGAGTGCATTTGCCCGCGTGCGGGCGGTCAAACAGGCCAGCCGACAAGAGATTGGTGTTTTCACAGAACTTGTCCAGCGCGCCCTCGCCAATGCCGAAGACTGGAAAGTTGAGCATGCCTATCAGGCGAAAAAAATAGACGGTTTGCGCAATGATCTGACAACCACGTTACACCATCTCTCGACCGCTGATATGAGCAGTGATTATGTCTGGGACAGATTGTACCGCTGGGCAGAGGCCAAGCTGGGCAGCGAGGGACAGGAACAGCTGATCTCGCTGATGCTTGAACCCTATCCGCGGCTGGTTGATGATCTGGCGGTGAACATGGCCGCTGATGAGGCGCAGCATTTCCGTATCGATGGCACAATGAAAATTGGCACTTTACGCGATATCCTGCAAGACACCTATGACTGGACAGCTGACATCGACTATGACAGCCGCCCAGCTCAGGCGCGCGTGTGGTATGTTTCCGAGGAAAAACTGGAGCCGCGCCTTGGTGAGCGTTTTGAAGAGGAAATCGCTGATTATGAACAGCCCTTGGCACCCGGCCGTGATGCCAAGCTGGCACTGGCGGACCTAGCCACCTTCGCAGCCGATGAGACAGTCGCGGCCTTTTTGATGGCGCATCCCGAACATCGCCATATTACGCGGCGCGCCCAACTCGTCAGCCATTATCCCTATGGCGAAATTCGAGACAATACAATTGCCGCCGAGATGCTGCCAATCGATCTGTTGCGGTGCAAATTATCCTTTTTCGGCGCAACGAAATTTGATCCGCGCTCGGACAGGTGGCTCCGGATCACCATGTTCCAGGGGGCTCCATTCCCCGATGAGCTTGCCGCATTGGACCCTGACAGTCTTGTCTATCCGCCCCTATCAGACATGCCAGACATGCCAGACATGCCGGATATCCCTGACACGCCGGACAGCGAGGCGCCGTGACCAGCCCCGGTGGGAGCTGGTCCGTGGGTGAAGCCAGTGCGCTCGCCATCAAAGCAGCGCGTGGTGTCGGTATGCCCTGGGGTATCGCCGAGGAAGCCGGTTTTGCCCTGCGCTGGCTGACGCGCAGTGGCGGCCCCGGCATTGCCGCGCTATGCCGGTATCTATCGTCCTATCAGGACGCACCAAAAATGAGCGATGCCGAGGGCACGCCAGAGGCCGGGGGTGCATGGATATGCCCCTTGCGGCTTGGCAGCGCCATTTCAGATGGCGGCATCACCCTGCCCCTTGCGCAATCTGGCGTCCGTGAACCGCTTTTGCTGCTGCCATTTCTGGCAAGTCAGGCGACAGACAGCCATTCAGTTTTGCTGAAAATCGGAACGATACGCATCGTTGTTTCGGCCGATGGATTTTCGGCCAACATGGTTGAAACGGCGCTGCTCATCAACGCGGCCGATTGCACGATCAGTTTCGGGCCTGCAGACAACGACATGATCAAACGGATTGGAAACCGGGTCGAGACGACGGCGAGTGAATGTATCGCCACCCTCACCCGGTTTGCGCACAACACCTATGCACCGGCAACCGAGGCGTCACGTCTGGCAGGTGCTGGCGCCGGCCTGAGTGATAATGACTGAGTGATAATGACTGAGTGTTGGTAGGTGAGTGTTGGTAACTGAGTGTCAGTGACCAAGCAATAGTCACTAAATGATCGCAAAGCGCATGATCAGCGCGGTATCACCAGTATGATCCTGATCACTGCCATCATAGATCATCACCTCATCATACTCTGGTGACGTGATGCGCCCGTTGGCCTCAAGCTCGTCCATGAATGGCGCAAAACCATGCGCCTCATGATGCACCGCATTGACCCCGATCACCGCCTGCGCGCCGCTACAGCAGCAGGAGATCAAACCGGCAATCGGCTCCGGCCCCAGATGGCCATGGGTGAAAGTGCCAGCGCTGATCAGGGCAGCATAGCCATTACGCAGCACCGCAACATCAGCCGTGAGATCAGCTTCATAAAGGCTGTGATAAAGATCCTTCTGCGCGGCCACAGCCAGCATCTCGGGCGAGATATCAACCCCATCAATGAGCAGGTCGGCCTGTGCTTTGCGGAGTTCGACACCGACAAGGCCAGTGCCGCAGCCCACATCCAGAATCACGCCATCCGGACGCTGGCAGGCCAGCAAAGCCCGGGCAACGGCATCCGGATAGACATAGCCAAGCGTGGCGGCGAAGGAACTGTCATAATGGCGGGCAAAATCGCGGTAGTAGCTGCGATTGTCAGCAGGTGAGCTGAGCGCATAGGCTCCATTTAGCAAGCGGACGGCTTCGTCATTTTTGTCAGACATCAGTGCCGCCCCATTTCCTGCACGCTCCCTGTACCGACCCTGCAGGTTCGCTGCAGGTTCGCTGAAGTGCGATATCAAACCGGTCAGTCACCAACGATTCCACTGATCGACTTGATTTCAAGGAATTCCTCAATTCCCCAGACACCACCTTCACGGCCAACGCCCGATTGTTTGTAACCGCCAAAGGGGCTGCCGGAGGCGCGGCCAGAGCCGTTCACCTGGATCATGCCGGCGCGCAGCTTGGCAGCCACGCGGCGGGCGCGCTCATTGCTGCCTGTCTGAATGTAGGCGGCAAGGCCATAAGGCGTGTCATTCGCCAATTCGATGGCTTCATCCTCGCTATCGAAGGGCATGATTGCCAGAACCGGGCCAAAAATCTCCTCGCGCACAATGGTCATATTGGGTGTCGCATCGGCAAAGACCGTCGGTTTCACAAACCAACCACGATTGAGTCCCTCTGGCCGGCCAACACCGCCGGCTACGAGGCGTGCGCCTTCATCAATACCGGCCTGGATCAGTTGCTGCACCTTGTCAAACTGTGTTTCCGAGACAAGGGGACCAATGTGATCACCACTTTTGCTGGGCATATCAACCTTCGTTGCGTTGGCTGTCGCCGCTGCCACTTCAACCGCCTTGTCATAGGCGCTACGCTCAACCAGCATCCGGGTTGCCGCGTTGCAGGACTGACCGGTATTGGCAAAGCAGAAGGTCGCGCCACGGGCAACCGCCGCCTCAATATCCGTGTCATCAAACACCAGATTGGGTGATTTACCACCAAGCTCCAGCGACACCGTTTTGACGGTATCGGCGGCAGCCTTGCTGATCAGGATGCCAGCCCGTGTAGATCCGGTAAAGGATACAACGTCGATGTCCGGATGCGATGACAGAATCGTACCAACACCTGTCCCATCGCCATTGACCATGTTGAATACACCAGCAGGCAGGCCCGCCTCATGCACCATCTCGGCGAACAGCACGCTCGACATCGGGGCAATTTCAGAGGGCTTGAGCACCATCGTACATCCGGCCGCCAGCGCCGCGCCAACTTTCAACACCACCTGATTCATCGGCCAGTTCCAGGGCGTGATCAATGCGGCCACACCAGCCGCCTCATGCACCAGATCCTGTCCTTCCATTCCCGGGCGGACCGGCCTTGACCACTCAAAATTATCAAGTGCCCGCAAAAATGCCTTCAAATGCGACCTGCCGGCACTTGCCTGATCGGCAATGGACATGTCAATCGGCGCCCCCATCTCGGTGGAAATGCTATGCGCCATTTCTTCCGATCTCGCTTCATAGACTGCAAGCAGGGCTTTGAGATATTCTGCACGCTCCTGTGGGGTGGTCATCGACCAGGACGGGAATGTTTCGCGCGCCGCCTTTATCGCAGCTTCGACATCAGCAGAACCACCCAGCGAAATCACTGCATAGGCCTCTTCTGTCGCGGGGTTTAGCACAGGAAAATCAGTGCCATCAATTGGCGCAACCCACTCACCGTTAATATAGAAATCGCGTTTGTTGATCATTTTTGCCCCTCCCGGGAATTGACTTACTAAGAGACGTATTAGGTGGATTTGAATCTTTCAACAAAATAGATACCTGAAAGCACAAATAAGGCAGAAATAAAATGAAACCCCTGCAGATGTTCTCCCAGAAACATGACTGCCATCATCGCCCCAAATACAGGCACCATATTCAAATAAAGCCCCGCTCTGTTTGAGCCGATAGACCGCACACCCCTGACAAAAAGAAGCTGTCCAACCAATGATGCCATAACACCACTGTAAAAAATCGCAAAGAGCCCAAAAGGACTGGGCAGCACCAAATTCCCCTCTAAATACTCAAATATGGTGCCAATGGCCAAGGTAATAGCCGCAAAGAACGAGAAAATAGTGAGGAGTAGAAAGGAATTTAAAGGCATTTTCTTCGTGAGGCCAACAGTAAAACTCGCATAACAAATACAAGCAACCAGCATGAAAAGATCACCAAGATTAAATTCTAGAGCCACCAGCGACAGCAGAGATCCATTGCAGATCAAATAGACAACGCCAATCATCGAGAGACACAATCCACAAATCTGGATAAACTTGAATTTCTGTCTCAAGAAAAGAAAGCCAAGCAAAACCACAATGCCGGGGATGGAGCTTTGCATGATCCCCAGATTGGTCGCGCTGGTATGTTGCGCAGCCAAGATGAAAAAGATGGTAAAGCCAGCCAGAAACACGCCACCCATCAAGGCCAGCCAGGAGATGTTCTGACTGATGCCAGGCCATTCTTTTTTGATGTCCCGCCCGTAGAAAAACAACAATATCACCAGGCAAAGAATCCACCTCAGCGCCATCATCAGCATTGGCGAGACCTCCCCCACAGAGGCACGGGCAACAATCGTATGGCCGCCCCACATCATCGCTGCCATCAGGAGGGCGAATGAAGGGCTTGCCCAAAAACGGGGAAAAAGTGAGGTCGAAAATTGGGTCAAACTGTTGTGTCTCCCGGTGGCATCTGCGCCAAGAAAAGCATCATCGTTACCTACTTTACAAGTTTCATATGGATTGTCTGGCACTTATTTATGAGCAAGATATGGATCATCATGTACAGCCAGTGGATGTGGCCATTTTATGCAGTTGGGTGTAAGGTTTCCCCACAATCACAAATTGCCCCAAAGAGCCCACAGTGACACTAGACCAAAATCCCCATCAACCAACTCCCGCACGTGAAAAAGTTCTGGAAATTGCCATTGGCCGTGCCACCAAAGGGTTTCGCCTGCAACAAGGAATAACCGTTAGTGACCTTGCCAAACGCACGGGCCTGTCCAAAGGCATGCTCTCGAAGATAGAGAACGGCAATATTTCACCCTCACTCTCGACGCTGCAAAGTCTTGCCATTGCGCTTAGTGTTCCCCTGACCAGTTTCCTGCGTGTTTTTGAAGAAACCCGATATGCCGTCCACACAAAATCAGGTGATGGCGTGGAAACGAATGGAGCTGGCACAAGAGCTGGTCATCAATACAAGCTTCTCGGGCATCTCAAATCAGTTTCAAGCGGTGTTGTCGTTGAGCCATATTTGATCACGCTAACCGAAAAATCCGACAGATTTCCGACCTTTCAGCATGATGGTGTTGAAACCATTTACATGCTCGAGGGTGTTGTCGAGTATCGACATGATGATCAGCTCTTCAGGCTGGAACCCGGAGACACCCTGTTTTTTGAAGCAGATGCGCCCCACGGTCCTGAGATACTCGTTCAGTTGCCCGCAAGATTCATATCCGTGATCTCCTATCCCCGCTTAAAATAGGTCACCGCGTAGAACAAGACCACGAATATCGCTTATGGTTGTCATCTGATGACAGTGAGGTTTGGCATCCAATGATATTGGCGTTTGTCATCTAATGACTTTGATTTGTCTCACCCCAGGATAAAATCTGCGACATATTGCCGAAACAAAATCCACCAGTAAGAAAAAAAGTTTCTTGAGGGTTTTCATTCTTAGCGTATGATGTCGTTGTTTTTAACGCGCTT
>ERZ802830.1471-NODE-1471-length-22471-cov-8.41747_pt1 | contig 22471 bp, 18 predicted proteins | sample MGYA00345654_ERZ802830 | MGnify/ENA primary metagenome ERZ802830 (study PRJEB30503, sample SAMEA104212375) | marine metagenome | biome: Westerlies Biome; feature: [SRF] surface water layer (ENVO:00010504) within the epipelagic zone...; material: water...
AAGGTGTTGATGGAATAACAAATGGTAAATTAACATTGGGTGCTGATGCCTCAATCGCAGCTGGACCAATAGGTAGGCACACTGCTGCAGCCACCGATTTAAGATTTAATGCAGAAATTTATTCTTACTCAAGAAGTAGAGGCTTATTCATTGGCGCTTCACTTGAAGGTGCAACGTTAACTATGGATAGAAGGAGCAATGCAATTTATTATAATTCATCCAGTATTACGCCAGACCAAATATTTGCAGCTACAGGGAATGCGGCACCGAATTCAGCAAACAACTTTGTACAAGCACTGACTGCTCAAACGCATCGCTTACCGATCCAACCAGGAATGGAAAGCAACTCTGATGAAAAATCCGATGCTGCCAGAACATATCGATTAAGTGATATTTTTGCACCAAAATACGACGATAATCAAACCATATTAGAGTATAAATAGAAAAATACTCTTAATGCTTAAATCCAGAAAAACAAGCAATTTCAATCAATTTACACTGCTCACTCAAAAACGTTTTGCGCCTTTCTTTTGTACGCAATTTTTGGGTGCTTTTAATGACAACATATTTAGAAATGGTTTAATCATCCTGCTAACGTTCAAAGGTATAGAGGTTTTCGGACTGAATGCTAGTCAAATCGCAAATGTTGCCGGTGCGCTTTTCATTCTTCCATATTTCTTATTTTCTGCAATAGCCGGACAAATTGCTGATAAATATGAAAAGTCAATTTTAATAAAGTCAACTAAGTTGCTCGAAATTATTTTAATGGTTACAGCAACCTTTGTCCTATTAACAGAAAATTATAGCTTCTTATTGTTTATTCTGTTTTTAATGGGTTTTCAGTCATCTCTATTCGGTCCAGTAAAATATGCTTATATACCTCAAAAACTTAAACTTAACGAACTAATTGGTGGAAATGCATTAGTTGAATCTGGGACATACATTGCTATTATTCTGGGATTAGTGGTTGGAGGACTTGCCGTTTCAATCGGCCAAGAAAATGACTACCCTCTGGCATCTTTGCTCTTATTAATGGCTATATTGGGTTATTTTTTTAGTTGTAAGATACCAAACACAGAGCCAACTGATCCGACTTTAAAAATTAATTGGAATATTTTTTCTGAAATAAAAAAAATAATAGGGTTCAGTAAAGAAAAGGATAGAATATTTCTCTACATAATTGGCATCTCATGGTTCTGGTTTTATGGGTCTGTAATTACATTACAAATTCCTGCATACACTATAAATATATTAATGGGTGATGAAAGTTTAACGACATTCTTGTTAGCAACTTTTGCTATTGGGATTGGTATTGGCTCGCTTGCATGCGAGAGACTGTCCAAAAATCAGATTGAACTTGGTATCACACCAATTGGTGCTATTGGTTTGAGTTTGTTTACATTAGATTTGTATTTTTTTAGCTCAAATCTCAATATTGTTACTCCCATGAATATCAAATTATTTCTTAGTCATTTAAGTAACTGGAGATTGATTCTTGATTTAATCATGATTGGAACTTTTGGCGGTATTTTTAGTGTCCCATTTTATGCGGCAATACAAGAGCAAGCTGAAAAGAAATTTCTGTCTAGAATAATTGCAGCAAATAATATCATTAATGCAATATTTATGGTTTCAGCCTCGCTACTGGCAATATCAATTTTATCTCTGGGTGTCTCCATACCTGAATTTTTCGCACTGATATCAGTTCTGAATATATTTTTGATGATTACCATGCATTTTAACTCCAAAATATTTCTGGAAAGATTTTTATGTATTCTAAAAAATTAAATATGTATTTTGATAGAAATGAAAAATTTAAGTTATAATTGCTGACAATAAAGAGATAATCTATGAATTTCTGTCATGAGCATAACTCAAATCGTGATCGTACATCCCAAGATAAAAAATATGGGATAAAGATTATGCTGCCTTCAGGAGACTGCTTAGGGCAATTATTAGGTCATGATTGGTCAAAGCAACAATGGTTTGATACGAAAGAGATAAGAGATGCCATGTATGAAAAAATGAAAATTCGGCATGGTTACTACAGAAAGACAGATTCACCAACACAAATAATTGAAAAAATTTCAAGATAAATAAAAATCACTATAAAACGCAATAAGGTCTCTCAATGTCTATTGAATCCCGAATTATATATACGAAAACTGATGAGGCGCCAGCGCTCGCAACTTATTCTCTTTTACCTATAATTAAAATGTTCTCAAAGCAAGCCAATATCGATATCGGAATTCGGGATATATCGCTAGCTGGAAGAATTATCTCAAGTTTTCCTGAGTCACTTGCAGACCAACAAAAAATCAATGATGATCTTTCTGAATTAGGTGAATTGGTGAAGAATTCAGATTCAAATATCATAAAACTTCCCAATATAAGTGCTTCAATTCCTCAATTAAAATCAGCAATAACAGAGCTTCAATCTCAAGGATATAATATTCCAAGTTACCCAGAAAAAATAAACAACCAAAAAGAAAAAGAGATTCATAAGAAATATCAAAAAATTTTAGGAAGCGCAGTAAATCCAGTACTTAGAGAAGGAAATTCTGACAGAAGAGTGGCTTCAGCCGTCAAAAATTATGCAAAAAATAATCCACACCCAATGGGTGATTGGAGTTCAGATTCAAAGACATCTGTTGCTCATATGGATGATGGTGATTTTTTCTCATCTGAAAAATCTAAATTATTAGAAAAACCTAACAAATTAAAAATCATACTAAAAGATGTAAATGGAAAAATTTCGACACTCAAGGAGCTAATTGAAACTGATTCAAATGAAATTATTGATGCAGCAAAAATTGATATTAATAAACTCATAACATTCTTTAAACAGGAGTTTAAAGTCGCAAAAAACCAAAATGTTCTATTGTCACTGCATTTAAAAGCGACAATGATGAAAGTTTCTGACCCCATTATTTTTGGTCACGCTGTTAAAACGTTTTTTTCGGATGTATTTGAATCACATAAAGACATTATTCAGAAATATGAAGTGAACGAGCGAAATGGAATCGGGGATCTATACGACAAATTAGATAAATTTCCACCAGACGAAAAGTTATTCATAGAAAAAGACATTAAAAGGATATACGAAAATCAACCTTCATTAGCTATGGTTGACTCTGATAAAGGAATTACAAACTTACATGTACCAAGCAATGTAATTATCGACGCGTCAATGCCTGCAGCCATTAGATCTTCAGGAAAAATGTGGGGACCAGACGGAAAACTGAGAGATACAAGAGCACTCATACCAGATAGATGTTATGCAAGAATATACCAAGAGATAATCAATTTTTGTAAAAAAAATGGCGCTTTCGATGTCACTACCATGGGAAATGTTTCTAATGTTGGACTAATGGCGAAAAAGGCTCAAGAATATGGTTCTCATGACAAAACTTTTGAAATTCCATTTGATGGCACAGTGGAAGTGATTGATCAAAATGGTGAAGTTTTGATTAATCACGCAGTAAAAAAAGGCGACATATGGCGAATGTGTCAAACAAAAGATAAGTCGATTCAAAATTGGGTTGAATTAGCCATAGAGAGAGCTGAGATCACAAAATCGGATACAATTTTCTGGTTAGACCCAGAGAGATCGCATGACAAATTATTGATAACAATTGTTGATACTATTCTCTCACAAAGAAATATTAACTCTAATATCCAGATTATGGCACCGCATGATGCTATGCGAAAAACACTTGATATTATTCATTCAGGAAAAGATGTGATCTCTGTTACTGGTAATGTTTTAAGAGATTACCTAACTGATCTATTTCCAATTCTAGAGCTAGGAACAAGCGCTAAAATGTTGTCAATTGTTCCGCTTCTCTCAGGGGGTGGTCTTTATGAAACTGGTGCCGGTGGATCAGCTCCGAAGCATGTAGAGCAATTCCTAAAAGAAGGTCATCTTAGATGGGACTCTTTGGGCGAGTTTCTTGCAATAAAAGTCTCATTGGAGGACCTAGCAAGAAAAACAAATAACCAAGAAGCGGGAATACTTGCCAAAACTATGGATATGGCAAATTCAATGATTTTAGATAACAATAAATCACCTTCAAGAAAAGTTGGTGAACCTGATAATCGCCATAGTCACTTCTATTTGGCCTTATTTTGGGCAAAAGCAATTTCTGAACAAACAATCGATTTAAAATTACAAAAGATTTTTTCCGAAGTCTATCTTCAGTTAAGTGATAATGAGCACAAGATAAATAAGGAACTTAGCTCTAATCAGGGAGAGGAAATCCACATTGGGGGATACTATAATCCTGATAAAAATCTTACTGAATCGGCTATGCGTCCAAGTGAAACTCTAAATAATATAATAAGCACTTTTAGTTAAGATGGTTAAGGTCTAACCTGACCATTTCCAAAAACTGCGTATTTGTAACTGGTTAATTGATTCGCTCCAACAGGCCCTCTTGCATGAATTTTTCCTGTTGCGATACCAATCTCTGCCCCCATACCAAATTCGCCTCCATCAGCAAATTGTGTCGAAGTGTTGTGCATTACGATAGCGCTATCAATTTCCTTTATAAATTTATCAGCTGCTTCTTGATTTGAAGAAATAATACTATCTGTATGACCAGACCCATATTTAGCAATATGCTTTATTGCTTCACCAATATCATCAACAATTTTCATTGAAATTATTGCATCTAAGTACTCAGTCGACCAATCATCATCGATTGCCTCATCTATATAATTAGAATATTTTTGAGCTTCATGATCTCCTTTTATTTCACATCCAGCTCTCTCCAGTTCATCTGCCAACTTACTAACAATTTGTGGTGCTATTTTTTTATCAATTAGAATGGTTTCAGCTGCGCCACATATTCCAGTTCTTCTCATCTTCGCATTAAGAATGATTTTTTTTGTAATGTTAAAATCTGCAGAATGATGAACATAGATATGGCAAATTCCTTCGAGGTGTCCTATTACTGGTATTCTTGCTTCATCTTGAACTCTTCTGACTAAATTTTTACCTCCTCGTGGGACTACTACATCTATATAGTTATTCATAGATGAAAGCATGAAACCTACTGCATCTCGATCTCTTGTAGGAACCAACTGAACAATGCTTTCGTCGAGTTTTGCTTTTTTTATTCCCTCTTTGAGACAAAAATGAATTGCTTTATTTGATTCAAAACTTTCAGAGCCTCCTCTTAAAATTACAGTATTTCCTGACTTTATACATAAAGCGGCAGCATCACAGGTAACATTCGGCCGACTCTCATATATTATTCCTATAACACCGAGCGGAACACTTAATCTTTTGATAATTAATCCATTGGGACGAGACCACTCTTCCGTGATTTGATTAATCGGATCAGGAATTTCAGTGATTACTCTCATGCTCGATGCCATTGAAAAAATTCGTTCTTCATTGAGCATTAATCTATCGATCAGAGATGAAGATAAATTTCTATTATTAGCTGACTCTATGTCTCTGGCATTTGCTTCAAGAAGCATTTTGATATTATTTTCTATTGATTCAGCAATAAAAAAAATAGCTTTATTTCTTTTATCATTTGATATTTTTGCTAATCCATAGGAGCTATCTCTGGCAGATCTACCAATATCGATCATCAAATTTTCTAGTTTTTTATCCATGATACTCTTTATATTGCTTCATACTTTACTTTGAAATAAAGCCATATTGTCTCGATGTATTAATTCTGATTTGTTTTTATAACCTAATTTTTTAATTATATTATCAGATTGACAACCTTTAATTTTTTCAGCCTCTTCTGATGAATATGCAGTCAAACCTCTTCCAATTTCTTGGTCATCATCATTCATGATTCTAATAATATCGCCACGTTCAAAGTCACCTTCTACATCCATTAAACCGACTGGCAATAAACTTCCTCCTTCGTATAAAGCTCTTTGTGCTCCATGATCTATTTTAAATGATCCAGAAACATCCAAATATCCTGCCAACCATTGTTTCCTCGTTAAAATAGAATTCGAGTCTACTGAAAAATATGAGCATTTTCCTCCTTGTATAATGGAGGACAATGGTTTTTCATGAGTCCCGTTAGAGATGATTGTTGCGCAACCGGCCTGGGTTGCAATCTTAGCGGCTTGTAGCTTTGTAACCATTCCTCCACTTCCATAATTTGAGGTGTTTTTACCAGCCATATTAATAATTTCATTAGATATTTTATCAATAGTTGGAATATGTAAAGCATTCTTATTTTTCTTGGGATCAGAGTCATAAAGACCATCCACATCTGATAAGAGAATCAATAGATCCGCCATGGCCATTTGGGCGACTCTAGCAGCAAGTCGGTCATTATCTCCAAATTTCAGCTCATCAGTAGCCACTGTATCATTTTCATTAATGACTGGTATAACATCATAGTCTAATAAAGAGGATAATGTATCTTTTGAATTTAAGAATCTTTTTTTATTTTCCGTATCTGCTCGAGTGAGAAGGATTTGTGCTACATTTATATTCTTTGATTTAAAAGAATCCTGCCATTCCATTACAAGTTGAGCTTGACCCATTGCCGCTGCAGCTTGCATCTCATTTAAACTCATTTGCGATTTTGATTTTTTCAATATGTTACATCCAATAGCAACAGCCCCAGATGAAACAATTAAAATTTCTGTCCCACTTTTCTTTAATGAAGTTATTTCGGATGAGAGATTATCGAGCCAAACATTATTAAACTCTCCATGCTTATCCAAAAGAAGTGCTGACCCAACTTTAATAACAACTCTTTTGAATGTTCCAAATTTACTTGTTTTCATTTTACAGTCAATTTGACAAGTTTTTATTGGCATACGATGAAAGTATGATTTTTCCCTTTGAAACAGAAACGCTTCCACTTCGAGCAACAGCCTGAAAAGTACCTAGAGTTGATATTTTTGATACAAACCCATCAATTTCTTCGATATTTCCGGTTAGTTGAATGGTATAGCTCTCTATTGAGTCATCTAGAATAACTGCATTAAATTCTGAAATAAGATGATTGATTTCTTGCTGAGATTCAGAATTTATCTTTATTTTTACGATTAACAACTCTCTTTCGAAGTGATCACCTTGCGTCATATCATTAATTCCAACCACATCAATTAACTTTGATAACTGAGAATTGAGTTGCTCGATAGCTTCATTGGATCCTCGGACTACGAGAGTTACTCTCGACAAATTCTTGTCATCAGTAGGTGCTACATTTAACGATTCGATGTTATAACCTCGCGTTGAAAAAAGACCGGTCATTCGTGTAAGTGCACCGACTTCATTTTGCAAAATTACTGAAATTACATGACGCATGATATAACTTTTCCCTTTATTTTTTTTTATTACCAAAGCAATACAATTGGTAATTCAGTTTTTTGTTGATATGTTGATTTTATTGTATTGCAATATAATAAAATATAGTAAACACTCTAAAATTAATTAAAAGTTTTATTTCAAATATGAGTAAAAATTCACAAAAAAATATGCATCCATTGACTGGGAAAAAAATGATGGGCGCAGACATGATTGTTCAAATACTGGCTGATGAGGGTGTGGATACAATTTTTGGTTATAGTGGAGGCGCAATACTTCCTACCTATGATGCAGTATTTCGTTTTAATGAAGAAAATAAAAATAACAAAGGTCAACAACCAATGCCACTAATTGTTCCTGCAAATGAACAAGGAGCAGGTTTTATGGCATCTGGTTATGCAAGAGCAAGTGGAAAAGTAGGTGTGGTAATGGTTACATCAGGGCCGGGAGCAACTAATACTGTAACTCCCATAAGAGATTGCATGGCTGATTCAATACCAATTGTGGTCTTGTGTGGACAAGTACCAACTACTGCGATTGGTACAGACGCATTTCAAGAGGCGCCTGTATCAGCGATAATGGGTGCAGTTTCTAAGCATATATTTCTTGTTACTGATCCTGAAAAATTAGAATCAACAGTAAGAGCAGCTTTTGAGTTAGCCAAAACTGGTAGGCCAGGTCCTGTTGTTGTTGATATACCCAAAGATATTCAAAATTGGGAAGGAGAGTTTCAGGGTTCAGGATCACTTCCGTTAACTGGATATCGAAACAGACTCGACGCAGTTATGACAAATTCCTTATCTGAAGAATCTGCTCAAAATTTTTATAATTTATTAAATAGCTCTGAAAAACCTCTTATTTATGTTGGTGGGGGAATTATTAATGCCAATGCAAGTGAATCATTGAGACAGTTGTCAACAGAATATGGGATACCTATTGTTACGACATTAATGGCACTCGGCGCAAGTGATACCACTAAATCTCTATCCCTGCATATGCTAGGAATGCATGGCTTAGCATCGGCTAATTATGCAGTAGAAGATTGTGATTTTCTCATTGCAATTGGAGCAAGATTTGATGATAGGGTTGCAGGAGATCCTGAAGGCTTTGCACCTAATGCGAAAAAGATTGCTCACTTTGATATTGATATATCTGAAATAAATAAAGTAAAAAACGTTGATTGGTATCATGTTGGAGATCTAAAAAAAGATCTCGATGATCTTTTGAGTTATGGTAAAGATATAAAATTCAGTGGCGATTTTAAAGATTGGCATCATCACATCTCAGAATTGAAAGATAAATACAAACTTAACTACGATAAAAAAAGTAAATTAATTCAGCCATATCAAGTTATCGAAGAAATTAATAAATTAAGTGGAGGTGAAGCCATCATCTCAACTGGAGTTGGTCAGCATCAAATGTGGGCAGCTCAATACTTTGATTACAAAGAACCAAGACTTTGGTTAACATCCGGGAGCATGGGGACAATGGGGTTTGGTCTTCCCGCAGCTATTGGAGCACAATTTGCTAAACCGAATCGATTAGTTATAGATATTGATGGTGACGCAAGTATTCGCATGAACATAGGAGAACTTGAAACTGCTACAACCTATAATTTACCGATAAAAGTGCTTGTTTTGAATAATTTTGGAGATGGCATGGTGCGTCAATGGCAAAAGCTCTATTACAAAGGAAGAATGTCTGCCAGTGATAAGTCTCTTCATCGTAAAGATTTTGTTAGAACAGCCCAAGCAGATGGTTTTAAATTTAGCGAAAGACTGGATGATAAAGATAAATTAATTCCATTAATAAAGAAGTTTATTGAATTTGATGGACCCGCTTTTCTTGAGGTAATAATTGATCCTGATGCGGGTGTTTATCCAATGGTTGGACCCGGTCAAACATACGATAAAATGATTACCGGAGAATGGATTGAAAGCAGAAACAGTATTGTCGATAAAGAGTTAGACAAAAGTAGTATGTTTTAAATACTTGATCCTCCATCTCGTTGAATTTCATCATAAAGGGACATATCAACATTGCCACCACTGAGAACAACAACGGAGACTTTATTTTCAAAATCTATCTTTTGGCTCAATACTGCTGCCAGTGCAACAGAACCGCCGGGCTCAACCACCATTTTTAAAAACTGAAACGCAAACCGCATTGCATCTTTCACTTCATCATCAGATACCATTAATACATTTGTCGCTAATTTATTATTTATCGAGAAAGTAAGCTCACCCGGAATATCCGCTAAGAGAGCATCGCATATCGATTGCTTATTAGGTGTATTAGCTACCCTTTTTCCAGCTTCAAATGATTTTTTTGTATCATTAAAGAATTTCGGCTCAACAAGAAAAATCTCTGTTTCAGGGAGTGCATCTTTTATTGCTATCGATGAGCCGGCACTTAAACCTCCTCCTCCACAACATATAAGAACCTGATCAAGAGAATTGGAATGATTTCTAATTTGCTGAATAATTTCCAAACCAACCGTTCCTTGTCCAATTATTATATCTTTGTGATCATAAGATGGAACTAGGATCGCACCAGTATCCTTAGCTATTTTCTTAGCTATTTTTTCTCTACATTCCTTATAGCGATCATATAAAACAACATTCCCACCCAGTTTTTTTGTGTTTGCTATTTTAGATTCAGGTGCATCCTGAGGGATAACGATAGTTGTCTTTATTTTTAAAATTTGTCCCGCCATTGCCACACCTTGGGCATGATTACCTGACGAAAAAGCAACAACCCCGTTTTCAGCTTCAATTCTTGATAGTTGGCTCATAAAATTATAAGCCCCTCTTATCTTAAATGAACCGGTTCTTTGGAGACATTCAGGTTTCAAAAAAACCCTCCCTCCTATAATTGCGTTTAATTCAGAATTTTCAAAAAGCGGTGTCTCATAAATCTCGTTTTCGATTCTTTTGGCAGCATCAATTATTTCTTGGGCATCATACATAAATGAATACTGAGATTAGTTGACGAGTAAATCAATTTTTGCAGCGCAAATAAAATCATTCTCTGTTAATGCATTTATAGAGTGAGTTGAGTAGCTCACTTCACAATAATTGTAACCAATTGTCATTTCAGGATGATGCGCTTCTTCAGTTGCTATCCATGCGACAGCATTAACAAAAGCTATAGTTCTACTGTAAACAGGGAATTTGAATGCTCTTTTTATTGATTTTCCATTTTCAACTAATTGCCATTCCGCGTTCACTGAATTTAAAAACGATTTGATTTCGTTTTGATTCAAAGCTATTGCATCTTTTTCGCAATTTTTGCATTTTCTGTCAGCCAGATCTGTCAATTCTAATCCTCCATCGGTAATTAAGATTATTACACCACGGTAATCCTTATAATTATCAGATTATATTTAAATAACAACTAAAAAACTAAAAATGATTTCAAATATTATTGTAAATTGGAAGAATGCCCTTATGTATGGTTTGTAGTATTTAAATGAAACTTTATGGAGAAAGTAAAATGAGGCTCTTTCAAATTTTTTTAATATTCTTAATTTCATGTATTTCTAATATCGCCTTAGCACAAGATTGCACCCAAACCATCGAATCAAATGATGCAATGCAGTTTGATCTCAAAGAAATGAGGGTGAGCACGGAATGCAAAAGTCTTACGATAAACTTAAAGCATGTTGGTAATCTACCGGCACAATTCATGGGTCATAACTGGGTACTAAGTACTACTGAAGATATGATGCCACTTACCGGTGCAGCCATGCAAGCAGGAGCTCCAAGCTATCTCCCTGAAAATGACCCAAGAGTTATTGCTGCAACGGATATGATTGGTGGTGGACAAGAGACTTCGGTGACATTTGATTTAAGTACTCTCGATCCAAGTGGAGATTACACATACTTTTGCACCTTTCCAGGGCATTACGCTATTATGAAAGGGAAATTTATAATCGAATAATTAGCTATACTGGTGCTTTCCTTATACCAATAAGATGGCATCAGTTTAGTTATTTACCTATCGTCGTTGGTTAAAGCAACGAATGTTCCTCCGTTACGCTCACACAATGATCTCATTAAACCGGCGAATCTTTGTGAACTCTGAGGTATTCTACTTCCACCAAAATTATATGGAAATCCAACGGCGTGAATTCTTACCAAACGATCTCCATTTTCATCCTCAATATTTATCCGATCGATATCATTTAAAACAGCTTCCATAGAATTACCTTGGAATTCATCCCCGAAAACATAGATGCTAATTTTCTTATCTGGGGCCCAAAATGATTGAATTGCGTATGAAATTCCGTCTGAAGGATCGCTATCGCTAAATGGAGCCCACTGCCGCATTGTATTTTTTATTGATTGTCTGAGTTGAGGTGAATCAGGCAACCAACTTCTCCCATATTGCTGGAACATGAAGCGACCATTATCATTCATGATTTGTATGCCTTTTACTGTCGGATAAACATCAAGTACTTCACTTAATTTTCGTTCAGCCCAATCCCATTTAGCTTGCATACTTCCAGATGTATCTATCACAAAAATGATATATTCACTGTCAACGGGAATCCCTCCGATTGATTCATTCGCCGCTCTTTTATAGTCAGGCTGAAGCCTAATTATTTCTTCGGACAGTCTCTGTTTAGCCTCCTCTAGATCTTTTTCATTGCTTTCTAATTTAATTGGATCACTCAAACTCAATTCATGTTGACCTTGGACGTTATATAGCTCTGCATTAATCAAATTAAGCTCTTCAATTTTATTTTTTATTAATTCATCAAAAGTTCTCAATTCATTCTCAGTTTGTTCGGTTTCATTTGAGATCGCGATTAATTGCTCTTTTAGAGATTGAGACAATTCTTGTGATTGATTACTTAGATCATAGTTACTCGGATCATAAAGTTTACTTAGGACAAGCAATAAGACTATTGCGCCAAATCCACAACAAATACAATCAAGGAAAGATAGGCTAAATGCTTCAATATTTCGTCTTTTTTTCATAATATTATTCGATTATGGCCAATCTTTACTTATGCTCATAAAAGAACCACCTGTCCTGTAAGCAAGTAACCAATAAGCGATAGAGGCGTTGTAATCTCCCTCCATTGGATATAGTAATATATTCACAGGAATTCCACTTGGAATCTCTGTTTCTGCCTCGTAATAAAGATTCAATCTTTCTTGACCAGTAATCATACCTCTATCAGTGGCAGCTTTATTCATTGTCGGAAGGCCATCAACCAACAGGATGACATTATCAGGCCGAGGAACCAACTGATTGATTACTGCAAGCGCATCTTTCATATTGGTTCCATTTTCAGGAATGATTCTTCTTAAATTTTTAATTGTTTGATCAAGTTTTTCTAAGTCCGTTGACTTAATCCATTCCCCATCAGTACCATCAATTACTGGTTTTACTTTATTATTGAAAGAATACACTTGAAATTCACTATTTTCTGGAAACTGCGCCATAAGCCAGTCCACGCTTGATACTGCTTGTCTCCATTTGACAGATCTTAGTTTTTGATCATCAGGCATATTTCTTCGCCTAATTATATTAATGATTTTTCTATCTAACATGCTTGCAGAAGAATCTATTAATATAAGTATTCTTTCTCCACCTACTTTTAATCCTGTTAAATATTGGCGATCACCATCGCCTGTGAAGCTCCTTATATTATCTCCAGATTTTAGTCTTTGAGTGGTAATTAATATTTCCTCTTTTTCCTTATTTAATTGGTCAATATCTGCTTTTAATTTCTCAATTCTTTTATTTTTTGCAATTGAATCAATATTATTTTTTTCTAAATCTGCTTTAAGCTCATTAAGTAAAATGATCAATTTTGTTATCTCATTTGTAATAACTTGATCTTTGTCTTCAATTTCACTGAGTGAATTTTTTGCAAGAAGTAAATTTTTTCTTTCCTCCAAAAGCCTTACTTTTATATCATTTATTTCTTTATCAGGAACAATTTTATCTAATTCGATTTGCTCTTTAATTTGAGAGTTAATGATCATGAATAAAAGGATTACCGCACCAAATCCACAGCACATGCAATCCAAAAATGACATGCTAAATTGATCTGGACGTGCTCTCTTTCGTGCCATTAAAAATTACCTTCTGATATCAAAATAAATTCCTTAACTGGCGAACCAATTGATAATGAATCACCAATTTGAAGCACAGTTTCATTTTTTATCCTCTCTTTATTCAGGAAAGTACCGTATCTGCTCAGATCTCTAATAATGCAGATATCATCTTTAATAAATATACTGAAATGCTCCCTTGAAATACCAGGTGCATCAGATTCAATCTTTATAAATCTATTTTCATCACTCGGCATTGTTCCAATAACTATTGGACTTTCACTTATTTTGTATATTTCATATCCGAACAAAATATGAGTTGGTTTATTTCCATGAAATGATTGCAATTTATTCTGATCTACCTTTAGAGGTGAATTGTCGAATTCTAGGGATTTTTTGTTCAAAGGATTATCACTGAGGAAATCATTATCGATACATCTTGTTGCACCCATCTCAATTTCCAAATCATCTAATATTACAATTTTACATGAAAAACTTGACTCCAAAATTGAAATAATTCCTGGAAGTCTAGCGACTTGATCGCTAACTTGGATTACAGGGAAATCATCTTTTGTGAATATCGATCTTAATTTATTTACCAGTAGTCGGTAATTGGATTTAACAGCTTTGTGAAATTCTGGTGAATCAATAAAAATAGCGTTAGATTGGTTACGAAAATCAATTTTAACCTCCACTTGATCGTTATTAAGTGCGCATACAACCCAATTATCGAGGTTATCATAGAGAATTTGATCAGACTTAGCTGAATGCAGTGGATCAAATCTCAATTTTTCAATAAAAGCAGATGAAATCATCTCCGCCCATGCTTTATTCAATTCAATTAATCCGCATTTGCCGATAATTAAAGATTCATCTATGGAGGAATCTTGATTATTTTGCATAACTGAAACGGACATTCCATGGAGATGAAGATCTAAATGCACTAATTTAGAGTCAATATATCTTCTTCTGGTAGCCGCCACAGGAGATTGGACAAAAGCCTGTATCGAGATATCGCAAGCATTTGCTATACCAAGAAATAAACTTAACTGCTTGGCATTCATATAGGGTGGATATACAACTGTTAACGAGTGATCACTGCGCAGGCTATTTTTTATTTCTTTCAGATGAAAGCTAATCAAATGAGCTGGTGAGTAATTAGCAAAATCTAATGATTTATATTTATCATCGGAGAGATTGAACCAACAATCATTAATTATATTTTTAGGAAAAATTCTCCATTTCTTTAATGCTTCTTTTCCTATTGAAATATCCTTTTTATCAACAAAAATGAAACCTTGATCTTGATAAGAGACACTTCCATCACTTACAAGACTTATATTAGAGTCATTAATGTTTAAAATTTCGTGAGACAATGATTAGCTCAGTTTAAATTACTTCATTTTTTAAATGACGAATTAAGTGATCATTGGTGTAGTTTTCACTATCAAATACAAGCCTTTCCTGCATTAACTGAAGCTGATAGACCAAGAACATTAAAAATATACTTATTAGAAGGGCAATAAATGTTGAATTAAAGGCTACTCCTAAACTTTGAGTTACACCAGTAATATCACCCTGAACTGCAATATCAGCTTGACCTAGAGCATCACCTATACCTCGAACAGTCCCAATGAATCCAATAGAAGGTATAGCCCATGAAATATATCTAATCATAGATAACTCAGATTCTAATTTTTCTGACTCCGATTCAAATATGGTATGCGTACTTACAGATACATCCTGAATATTTTTTGTCGCGCTAAATCTCCTAAGGGCATTCAATAGTGCTCTCGGCAAGACCATTGCTTTTTGTTTTTCATTCAAAATTTCAATTTGCCGCTCAAACTCTCTTGTATCCTCTGGTAGAATTCTCATCCCTTCTTGTAATGAGATTAAATTAGCATCCAAAAGTTTTCTTTCGTTTATCAAGGTACCTAATTTAAAGCCCATAATAGCGAGTGCCCATAACATTAATACGAAACATGATTCCTGCTCAAAATCTTTGATTAATACCCAGACAGACCTTTCTCTAATAAAATTTGGATTGGCTTCAGCTTCAATATTTTGTTCAATAATAATTTGATTTGCATTTGGTCTGACAACCGAAACGTAATAACCATGAACAATAATTATTGCCACAATTAATGCGAATAATTGGTATACAAATTCGACTGGAATATTGTTTTTCTTCATATTTATATTCTCGCTTTTACTTTGGTAATTTTAGATCAAATATCTAATAAAACTAGATGTTAGTAGGAAATGGTATCGGTTCGTCGGCAGGAATCTCCTCGCTTGGAACAAAATCATCATCTTCTTCACCATAGGTTTGATCGTCCAGGTCAAAATCATCCTCTGAATTGTTCTTAGTATCTTGGTCAACATCGACATCCTTAGAAATATCATCATTTATATTCAAATCTTGTTGTGAATTTACTTCTTCAGTTATTTTTTCACTTTCATCCACTTTTTCTTGTGAAAAAACATTATTCATACTAAGCGATATAGATAAAGTTACTAAAAGCAATTGGATAAATTTATTCATTAATATTTTTCGCTATCCTGAAACCCACGTCAATCCGTCCTTTATTTCCAAAATCTCTATAGGCATTTCTTAATTGTGTTATTCCTGCATGCCTCCAACTAGATCCTCTTATCACATAATTAATTCCAGTTTCTGGGCCCGTTGGATTTATCACTATCTCATTTGATCCAGGTACTGGGATCGAGTAATAATCTCCTACCCACTCAGAAACATTACCACTTCCATCATAAATTCCAAGTGAATTTGATCTGAAACTTCCGACAGGCGATGAGGAGCTATACCCATCCTCATAATTAGATATTATATTGGGAAGCAGTGTTTTAGCCGTAATATCGGCATAATTTCCATGATCCCGTGCTGGAGGCAGACGATTGCCCCAAGAAAAAATTGTATTATTTTTTCTTGCTTGATACCTTATAGCCCATGACCATTCAGCCTCTGTAGGTAATCGATAACCATCTGGAATGGGATTTAAAAGCTCCCATTTTTCAAAGCGTTTTACATAAACCGGCTGCAAACCTTCAATAGAACTGAGCCAATTACAATATTCAACCGCATCTGACCAACTCACATTGACTACAGGGTTGTTATCTGCAATTAATGAGGGATGGAAATCAGCAGAGCTGTTATCTGGCTCACGAAATCTTCGATATTCACTATTGGTTATCTCTTTTGTGCCAATATAAAAAGGCTGAGTAATTTTAACATTCCTAATTACCTCATTAGCGCGTCGCCCTACCTCTCTTCTTGATGAACCCATTATAAAATCCCCAGGCTCTATTCTTCTTAACTTCTGGTTACTAGAATTCACAATAAATTGTTTCAAATTTTTTTGCCTAAATTCTTCATTACTAATAAGATTCACTTCTATTTTCTGAGGATAATTTACTCGCGGATTAATCTTTCTTTCGAAGGTTTGGTAGCCTTCTTTTGTAATTGACAGGACATGTTCTGTTGCCGGCAAATCAAGATCCTGGGAACCTTTACCTACACTATCGCCATTAATAAAAACATTAGCATCACCATGATTAAGAGTAATAGAGATTTTTCCAAGAACTGCGGCCAGATCTACCGTGATCGGTCTTTCCTCTGCGGCATTCATTCTTATATCTCTATCGACTGCATTGAAACCATTTTTTGAAAACGTAATTGAATAATCTTGTTCAGGAAGTAACGACAAATCTATTGGTGACTGACCTCGATATCTTCCATCTACACTGATATTGGCTCCAGATGGAATAGTCTTGATTTTGAGTATTGCATTTGAGGGAACAAGTTGAATTTTACCAATATCTTGTTTTGTATTTGCTTTAACATTAAGGATAGTATCCCATGCATTAAATCCTGTTTTTATTAAAGAAATATTATGAATTCCTTCTAATAATTCAATGGAGGATGGTGTAACACCAATCTCTTTGTTCCCCTGATATATTGCAGCTGCAGATGGGATTGAGTCCACATATATCTCTGACCATCCTGGAATCATGTCTATAAAAATATTTTCACTGATATCCATTCCATTTACAAAAAATGAGCCTGAATATGTCAAGAACCTGGATGAAGAAACTGTTAACTCATGGTATCCAGGCTCCAATTGCAACTTATTTATAGAGGATGTCAAATAAATTGTGTCATCAATAATGATTTGATCAATATCTTCAGTATTAGTTGCAATATTGATTATTCCAGGCAACTTCTTTAATTCTATTGATACTATCTGGCCAGGACTTTCATTCACCTCGAAACTATGAGCCAAAGGATAATATCCTTCTTTTTTAATTTCTGCAGTATAACTTCCCTCTCTCAATAAATACCGTTCGCCTATAGGTATTTTAAACCAAGAACCTCTAATCGAAATCTCATCAATATCCGATGGATTAACCTCAAATTTCAATGATTGGGCACTGAAAATCAAATAAGAAAAAATGGTCAAAATGAAAAAAACTGACGTCACAATAATCTTCCATTTTGCTGGAGTATTTTTTGTATTTATTGCTTGATTGGTTTTACCTAATTCAAACTTAGATGCGATAATTTTTTCATTTGATATATCGTCATTTTTCGATTTAAATTCTGGTGCTCTGGTGAAGTAAGTGCTGCCATTTTCATCAAACGAAATGATTAGATCTGCACCTTTTACCTCAAATGTAATCATTACTCCATAAAGAACAACTATATCTTTTGATTTTAGAATGTGGTCATCTTTTAGTTCATTTCCATTAACCATTATGCTGGCATTTCTATGAATTAATTTTAAAATTGTTTTTTGTGATGTAACTATTACTTGAAGAAAATTTGAATTCCCAGGCCCAGTAATTTTAATTTCAGAGTCTATTTGAGTTCCTATATGAATAGGTTTGAGAACGTCATTTAAAATATAATTTCGCTCTTTGTTTTCAACTATTATTCTGGAAATCTTCAAATTAATTCCTCACATATGACTTTAACAGGTCTCATATTGATTTCTGGAGCTACAGTAAACTCGACTCGGACATCTCGAAAGCCAGCTCTTATTCCAACTGCTACATAATTTCCGGGACGAAGTTTTATATTTCTACTCTCAAATAGATTTAACACTCCAACTTTAAGAATTCTTACATTTGTATAGTTATCAGACACCAATGAAATTTCAATTGGTGTATTCGCTCTTTTAAGTAATCGTCTTAGCTCCTCAATTTGGGCATTAAGCCTTGGTTTTTTTTCAAAAACTGAAACCTCAATTAAAAGTGTTGTCGCTTTTTCCATAATCTCAGGATCATTTAATGCATTATAATTATCAATATATTCCTGAATTTTTCGAGTTAGTTCAGATCTTTTTGATACTTCTAATAAACCCTCTTTGGCAAATTCAATATCACGATCTTTCTCGAGAATTTTCTCATATCCCTCAATTGCTAGTTCCCATTGTTCATTTTTTTCAAAATCCTCAATTTGTTCTTTTAAGTTAGATATAAAAAAATCCTTTTCTGCCTGATCAAGTTGTCTAAATGCATCAATCAATTCGATAGATTTTGGAAAAAGACTTTTTGCATCCATAAATAATGCTCTGGCCGACAGAAAATCAATTTTATTGAGAGCACTAAAACCTTCAGTCATTCTGTTCTCGAATTGCTCTCTGGTGATATTAATTTGAATTTGCTTTAGAAGCGATAGTGAGGGTTCGTATTCAGGATCAAGATTTAATGATTTCATTATAAGATCCTTGGCGGATATAAAATCATTATCTTTATTTAACTCAAAGGCTTTACGATACAAAAGAATTACATCCTCTAGATTCAAGGCTCTTTGATATTGTTTTTTATATTCGATGTTATTCGGTTTAATTGATGAAGCAATATCATAAAAATAAATCGCCTCATTAAAGTTATTGCTCTTCATTGCATTCTCTGCAGATATTAAGCTAGAGTTAAGTTGATCATCAATCATAGATGATAACTTCTGTGCTTCAATGAATGCTATTTGATAGTGTTTTGATGCAGATATAAAGCTGCCTTTTAAGTACTCCTCATCACCAATATTAAAATTATCTTTAACTCTCTCATAAATTTGCCCACCCCATTTAGAAACTCCTTGATTTTTCAGAGATTCGTATTCAATTATCAAAGAATTTAAGTTTTCATCGGCAATTTTTCTTTGTAAAAGCATTTCTTTTTCAAATTCATCATTATTTTCAATTTCTTCCTGGGGTTCCTGTTTACTTTGATCTTTGTTTATTGTTTTCTCATCAACGGCTGATGGTAATAGAAAAACTACAGAAAAAAATAAAGCCAAAATAAAAACTAAACTTATATAGAAAGTTTTTGGATCGATCCCCTCTTCATGCTTAGGTGTTTCTTGATCAGAAAATATATTAGATCCAAATTGATTTTCATTATTGAAAATCTCAGCCCGAATATCATCATTTAGTTTGGGTTTGCTTTTAATTTTAACGTCAACTCTACCTGGCCTTATATCTGCATCCAACAACAATGACATCACTTCTTTTGTATCAAGACTTTTTTCTTTTTGATTAGGATTAACCATCGATGCGATTAAAGAGGAAAGTTTTTTTCCTATTTTTGCTTCTAATGAATTTTTAATATCCTGATTTGGCTTGGGAGGTACTCCAAGGAGTATTTCATACATTAAAATACCCAGAGAATTTATATCCGAGTGACATACATCAGATAAATCATTCACTTCCTCATGGATTGTGGCAACACCAAAATCGAATAAAAATGGCATCCCATCACCATCAATAAGAATATTATTTGATCGCAAATCGCCATGAGAAATCCCCTTTTGGTGCGCATAATTTAATGCGCTAGCTATATATCCGATGGGTTTGAAAGCCTCAGTGAAGTCACTCTCAGAGAGAATAGAAATATTATCTCCATCAATGTATTTCATTGAATAGAATGGATTAGGAGTAATATCATCATGATATTCATATACTCGAACAATATTTGGATGAACTAAATTACTGGCAATCATCCATTCTTTCTTAAATCTCTTGATTGCGGTTTCATGAGTTGATAACTCATCGGACAAAAACTTTAGTGCAACCCTTGTATTTAATTTTGTATCAAGAGCTAGCCAAACGCTTGACATTCCACCCTTACCTAAGAACTCTATTAATTGGTAACGTTGGCCTAAAAGGAGATCTTTTTTGAGTTTATTCACTTAATTCAATTGAGTATTTCGTTATTAGATCTTGATGGCAAGCCTAATTCTGGAATAGGGGTTTCTCCAGATTCAATCTGGTTAATTTCCTTTAAAATTTTTCTCCATCCTTCATATTGAGACTCGGCGGTACCTGTGAGGCGTCTAGATTGACCTTCTACCTCAATTATCATCGGCGCTGCTTCTGCAATAAATGATTCGGATAACTCTCCAATCTGATTACGATATGATCTGGTCGATTCCCTCAATTGCCACGCGTCAATAATTGTCCTAATACCTCTATCAATTCCCACACTCCGAGTCGCCCTTTTTATATTTCTTCGAGACCGACTAGTATCACTTGCATCCACATTAATTGATCCCGCAGTAACTGCAACTCCAATTAATGCTCTTATTGATGCTGCTCTTTTAGTGTCACGAATATCAATTTGATTCTCTCTGGCTTTACGCCTCCATCCTTCGTATGGAATAGCAATACCGTAATAGTAATTTGCATAGTGCTCATTAATGGAATCAATAACGAGACGATCACGCTCTCTTATACCCTTTAGTCTAATAACCATTGGATCATTGTCTGCCGGAAGTCTCGAGATCTCTATTTGTCCATCATTATTTGAAAAGTATTGCTCATAAACAGAAGGAACCATATTTGCAAAAAATAATAATTCCGAGGTTTGCTGAATTTTTTTATTTACTGATCCATGAAGATCTGAAGCATAAAGTCTCAAATCGTTAGAAAAATCATTAAAAATCTTTTGATAAGGATCATTAGTTCTATCTCTTCCTTCAGAATAGGAGCGTAATCCAGTTTGAATCGAATATTCCCTTGAGAACCATTTTTTTCCAGTGATGTCTTCCGCACTGATTTCTAATTCCGCGTATTCTCCATCGGATCGAATAATCTCACCGCTTATGATTACGTCTGTAATCGCAGCACGAGACGGTATGACTCTTACAGATCCCCAATAACGTGTCTTTTCAAGTGTGGTCTTCAGATGATATGGGAAATACCTTGACTCAGCAGCTCTTATTTCTTCATAAATACCAGTTTTATCAGGATCATTCTCCTCTGATACCCCGCTCTCAAACATCAATATCCCAATATCTAACAAAAAATTTTCAGAAATATTCAAAGTAGCAATATCTAAATTTGTTCTTTCTGCTTCAATAACTTCTGAGACTGTACATCCGGATAAAACAACCATAAAAAAAGAAAATAGAATAATTTTTTTCATAGTTCAGACCAAATCTATTTGATTACAATTTATTAAAAACGATTATAATTTCTATACTCTTCCCATAATCTCTCTCTTAATTGAGGATCATCTTCAGACACTGCAGCCTCACGAAGTTGTTTTGAAACGACATCCTCACTCACGAGTTCCGGTATATCATCAGGTGTTCTGGCTCTAATTTCTTCATCGCTTAACTCACCAACAGATGACTGTCTGGCACTTCCACCTCCAGTTTGTTGAGAGCTAGAACCATTTCTTTGGCTTCCAACATTGGCTTGTTTTCCTAATCCAACCCCACCTCGACTGGAATTTCCTCCAAATCCTCCGGTATCTCTTCCGACTGATTCAATCTTTCGTTGCTCTTCTCCTAAAACTTCATCTAATCCACCAACTGACTTCTCAAGCTCACCTTCTAATCTTCTTTGTCGCTCAGAATTTGTTTCCCCAGGGTAGCCGCCCATTTGACCTTGACCTCCAGCTGACTGACCTCCCATTCCACGTATTGGGTTTCCACTTCCACTCATGCCACCAGAAGAACCACTCATGCCACCCGAGGATCCACTCATGCCGCCAGAAGATCCACTCATGCCACCAGAAGAACCACTCATGCCACCAGAAGAACCACTCATGCCACCCGAGGATCCACTCATGCCGC
>ERZ802830.1474-NODE-1474-length-22436-cov-10.0942_pt1 | contig 22436 bp, 21 predicted proteins | sample MGYA00345654_ERZ802830 | MGnify/ENA primary metagenome ERZ802830 (study PRJEB30503, sample SAMEA104212375) | marine metagenome | biome: Westerlies Biome; feature: [SRF] surface water layer (ENVO:00010504) within the epipelagic zone...; material: water...
GCGATAGGCGGAAACATTCGAGTCGATAAAATAAAAAACATTAAATCATCTTTTAATGGAACCTTAAATCTAGAGAAGGCATAAGCGGCCAAAGATCCTAAGAATACTGATAAGAAAGTTGCACCAAAACCTATTATTAATGAATTAGAATACCTCCCCATAAATTTTGAAGGACCTGTAATAACCATCTCTCTACTTCTGACTAACTCTTCATACCAAGTATCGGGAGGAGGAAGAGAGTCTAAATACTCTTGCGGCTGCCTGGAACGATTAGTGAATAAATTAACATAACCCTCAAGAGAAGGATCAAAAAATACCTCAGGTGGGTACGCTATAGCACTATCAACACTTTTAAAACTTGTGGCAACTATCCATGTAATAGGAATTAAAGTGACAACCATGTAAACAATGATAATTGTAGCGGCCAATTTCCTTGAAAAACCTGAGGGTTCCAGCGGAGATCTTGAGGTATCCATTTATCTTTCCTTAATCTTATTCATGACTTTGACATAAACATTCCCGAAACCAAAAATTGTAACAAATAATATTACTGCAAAAGCAGAACTATAGCCGGTTTTCCATTTCTCAAAAGCTTCTCTTTTTAAGTTAATAGAGGCAAGTTCTGTTGCCGAACCTGGTCCACCTGAGGTGAGTTCCACGACTAAATCAAACATCTTAAAATTTTCTATTCCCCTAAACAATAATGCTAGTAACAAAAAGGGCAAAACAGAGGGTAGAGTAATATGAATAAATTGTTGCCATTTACTCGCCCTGTCTACCTCAGCTGCCTCATAAAGATAATTTGGAATTGATCGAAGACCCGCAAGACAGATTAGCATTGTAAAAGGAGTCCACATCCAGGTATCAACAATAACAATCGACCAAGGTGCTAGCGTACTAGAACCGATCATGTCAAAAATACCAAAGTCATAAAAAAAGTTTACAACATAATTAAAAAGTCCAACTTGAGGGTTATATAAATAAGTCCAAAATACTCCCACCACCGCAGGTGAAAGCATCATGGGCAAAACTATTAAAGTTGTAAGTAGTTCATTTCCTTTAAATTTGCGATTTAATAACAGAGCTAGGCCTAAACCAATAAGAGCCTGTAATATAAGTGTCCAGCAAACGAAGTGTGCTGTGATCTGCATTTTTTCCCAGATCTCCTCTTTGCCTAGAATTTTTTTATAATTTTTTAAGCCAACAAATTTTGGCTCTCTTCCAATTTTATTCGCATAAAAATTGGTAAATGACATTCTGATCGCATAGATCAGCGGGTAAATATTAATAGCAAGTAATAAAATTAGAGTGGGAGTAATAAATATCCAAGCAATAGCTTTGTCGGACAATCCTTTAAATTTTTTTACTGCACTTTTCATTTATGAAAATAAGAAATATAGATGGGCGGGAATGAATTCCCACCCATAGATGTTATATTTTATATTTTTCCGTCAGCTTCAAAGACTTCTTCCCAGTCCTCAATAATTTTATCGAGAGCTTCTTGAGCAGAACCTTTTCCGTTAACTACGTAGTCATGAATTCGCTCCTGCATTGGAAGCATTAATTCAACGAAAGTAGGCTCTTGCCAGAAATCTTTAACGATGCCCATTGAGTCTAGGAAACCTTGAGCATAGACAGCGGAGTCAACAAAATCAGGAGATCCAAGCACATCCATATGACATGAATAACCACCTAAATCCCACCATTTTTGCTGAATATCTGGTCTTGCAAACCATTTCATGTACTCAAGCGCTAGGTCTTGTTTATCTGAATAGCTGACAACAGAGATACCCTGACCACCAAGAGTAGCAGCACATACGTTTTGACATGGGTTAGCAAAGAAACCTGACTCACGACCGTCACTGTCCTCTTTATAAACACCAGGCCAGAATGCATACCAGTTCATTTGGAAAGCAACCTGTCCAGACTTATAAGCGTCTAGGTTAGCTACCATGTAAGCATCTGAGTGTCCTGGAGGTGCGCAGTCATCATACATCTTTTTGTAAAACTCGACTGCTTCAGCTGCTGCTGCAGAGTTAAAGTAACCGTCCATTGAGTAAGGGTTATCTGGATCTTCATACTCCATACCCCAAGCGTACATTGCAGCAGTTACACCCATAGTGATACCTTCAGAACCACGCTCAGTGTTAATTGCAGCGCCGTATCTTACAACACCATCAATTTCTCTTCCTTGGAAGAAAGTACACATGTCATAAAGCTCGTCCCAAGTCTTTGGTACACCTAAGTCATAACCATGTTTTGATTTAAATTCTGCTTGAAGTTCAGGTCTATCAAACCAGTCTTTTCTATATGCCCAAGCTAAAGCATCACCCATCGCTGGAAGCGCGTAGTAGTTTGGCGTACCCTTTGGCCAAGTAGAATAAGCATACACAGTAGCAGGATTAAAGTCGTCCATTGAAATACCGTTAGCATCAAAAAAGTCATTAAGCTTTACATAGTGACCGTATGTTGCTCCAGCACCAATCCACTGTGAGTCTCCAATTAATAAGTCAAATGTCTTACCTTGGTTATTAAGTTCATTTAACATTCTGTCAGCAAAGTTTGGCCATGGCACAAACTCAAAGTTCATTTCAACCCCAGTTTCAGCTGTAAACTCTTTACTTAATTCCTGTAAAGCATTTGCTGGGTCCCAAGCGGCCCAACCAAGAGTCAAAGACTCTGCTTTAGCATTAAAAGTAAAAAGTAAGGTGAAAACAGGGACTAGAAATACAGATAGTATTTTTCTCATCGATTCCTCCTTATTGATGATTACTTTTAATACATTACACAATTTCAAAAAAAAAATCATTTGGATTAATCGCTTGATATATGAATTTTTTTCATGATCAAAAATGTTTTTATTTTATCTAACTCTGTAATAAAGTAATCAATGGAGGAAATTAAGATGTCTATTAAAGGGCCTGCTATTTTTTTAGCACAGTTTGCTGGTGACGAAGCACCATTCAATAATCTTGAAAATATTTCTAAATGGGCAAGTGATCTTGGGTACATAGGAGTTCAAATACCAAGCTGGGATGCAAGACTTTTTGATTTAAAAAAAGCATCTGAAAGTAAAGATTACTGTGATGAGGTCAAAGGTACTTTATCAAGTCATGGCTTATCTCTGACTGAATTATCAACCCATCTTCAAGGACAACTTGTTGCTGTTCATCCTGCCTACGATGTGGCTTTTGATGGCTTTGCTGTACCTGAAGTCAGAGGCAATCCAAAAGCAAGACAAGAATGGGCTGTTAATCAATTAATGATGGCTGCTAAGGCATCTCAAAATTTAGGTCTCACTGATCATGTTACATTTTCTGGGGCACTCGCTTGGCCTTATGTATATCCATGGCCTCAAAGACCAGTAGGATTAGTTGAGACAGCTTTTGATGAGTTAGCCAATAGATGGAAACCAATATTAAATCAGTTTGATCAATGTGGAATTAATTTATGTTATGAAATTCATCCAGGAGAGGATCTTCATGATGGGATTACCTTTGAGATGTTTTTAGACAAAGTCGGCAATCATTTAAGGTGTAATATGCTCTACGACCCAAGTCATTATGTTCTTCAACATTTAGACTATCTTCAAAATATTGATATCTATCATGAAAAAATAAAAATGTTCCATGTCAAAGACGCTGAGTTAAATCCTTCTGGAAAACAAGGAGTGTATGGAGGTTTTCAATCGTGGAAAGAGCGCGCTGGGAGATTTAGATCTCTTGGTGATGGTCAGGTAGATTTTAAATCTATCTTTTCTAAACTTACAACTTATGGTTTTGATGGATGGGCGGTATTGGAATGGGAATGTGCTTTAAAACATCCTGAAGATGGAGCGCGCGAAGGATCTGAATTTATTAAAAGGCATATTATCAGAGAAACTGAAAAAGCCTTTGATGATTTTGCAGACTCTGGAGCAGATGATGCAGCTAATAAAAAGATGTTAGGAATATAGCTTAATGGTTCAAAAAATTAAATTAGGCATGGTCGGTGGAGGTCAAGGCGCTTTTATCGGGGCAGTTCATCGTATTGCATCACGAATTGATGATCGTTACGAATTAGTTGCGGGTGCTTTTTCTTCTGACGCAGAAAGAGCTCTGGCTTCTGGTAAGGAACTCGGTATCTCAGAGGATCGCAATTATCAAAATTTTCAAGAAATGGCTGAAAAAGAGAGTCTTAGAGAAGATAAAATCGATGCTGTTGCTATTGTAACTCCCAATCATATGCATCACCCTATTGCTATGGAATTTATGAACAAGGGTTTTCATATTATTTGCGACAAACCCCTGGCGATGAATTTAAAACAGTGCGAGGAATTAGTTCAAGCTTCTCAAAGTAACAATATTCTATTTGCGCTTACTCATAACTATACAGGCTATCCAATGGTCAGAAACGCAAAGGCTATGTGTGAAAATGGTGATATTGGCAACATCCGTGTTATTCAGGCAGAATATGCTCAAGATTGGCTTACAGAGGATCTTGAAAATAAGCACAACAGCGGCGGCAATAAACAAGCATCATGGAGAACTGACCCTGCTCAATCGGGGGGCGGAGGATGTATTGGTGATATTGGAACGCATGCATTTAACCTCATTCGATTTATCACTGGCCTAGAACCTCATGAAATAAATGCCGAATTGACAAGTTTTGTATCTGGTAGACAACTTGATGATAATGCTCAAATTTCAATTCGCTTTCAAGGAGGCGCTAAAGGAACGATCTGGTCTTCTCAAGTAGCGCCCGGGAATGAAAATCATCTTATGATTAGGATATATGGGGACAAAGGTGGCCTAGAATGGTGTCAAGAAGATCCTAACTATCTTTACTACACACCGTTCGGTGAGCCAAAAAGAAAAATTACTCGTGGAGGAGCTGGTTCATTACAATTAGCAAACGATGTAACAAGAATTCCACCTGGGCATCCTGAGGGATACCTCGAGGGATTTGCAAATATTTACACTGAAGTTGCAGATGCGATCATCAGTTTTAATAATGGAAATTATGATTCTAAAAAATATCTTTTTCCAAAAGTGACAGATGGTTTAGAGGGTATAAGATTTATTGAAAGATCGATTGCTTCGAATGCATCTAATTCCTCTTGGGTAAATTTTTAATTAATTCCAAGATAACGATTTTCTAGTATTCCAATAATCTGTCTGGGATAGTTGATAATTACTAAGAGAAGGAAGCTCAATATCAATTTTATTTAGAGAATTTATATTTTTATCTAGTTGATCAATCGTTGAAGCTCCCGTCAAAACTATTTTGACAAATGGCAACTGATAGACCCAAATCAAAGCTAGATCTTCTATTGTCATATTAAGTGTTGATGCAACTTTTCTTATTTCTGAATGTTTTTCTTGATGAAGATTGTCATTCAAATCTGTCAGCCTACCATTTGCAAAAATTTCTTTAGCAATAACATTTATTCCTTGCTCTGATGCCTTCTTTAAAACTTCAATACACGATTGTTCAAAAATATTGATTGTACATTGAATAAACGTAAATAACTTCTCAGATTTATTAATCTTTAATAATTCTATAATTGTTTCTTTTTGTTGAGGCCCACTGGTGGAAATACCTATATCCACTCCACCCTTTTTTATGGTGTGAAGTTCTTTAATTACATCTTTATCATTTAAAACACTACTTTCAGGAGTTACCGAGTGTATTTGATAAAGATCAATACTTTTTCCAAGATTCATTCTTGTCTCAACCCATTGTTTTTTCAAAAAAGGATGTGAGTGATCTTTTCTTTCATGCTGGTCGGTTTCCACATTCCATTCTGCTAAATACTCATAGCCCCATTTAGAGCCGACAAATCCAGCAAATTGATTTTGTTTTCTTATCCAAGATGATAAAAATTCTTCTGACTCACCATAAACTCTTGCCACATCAAAATAACGAATGGCTTTTTCATAAGCAAAATCAAGGACTTCATGACATTTATTTCTCATATTGTCTTTCGATTTGTCATCTCCAATACTTTGATGATGACCAAGGTTGATATAGCCTGGTCTACCTAATGCTGCCAAACCTAGCCCAAGCTTATTGTCTAATTTAAACACTAACGAATATAAGGATCAATTAACTCTTTAATTAAAGAAGGGTTTGTAAGATGAATAGTTTGGAAATTTAATTTTTGTGCAGCTTCAATATTATCAAGTCGGTCATCAATAAATAAGGTCTCTTGAGGTATCAAATCAAAACGACTGATAGCTAATTCATAAATTGCTGGATCAGGCTTAATCAAAAAATCTCTTCCTGAAATTATTTTGCCATCAAAATCTTTTAAGAATGGGTATGTTTCTTCCATTCCTTCATATGTCTCGGCTGACCAATTAGATAAAACAAAACAGGGATAGTTAAGTTCTTTGATTTTATAAAAAACATCTACTGTTTTTTGAAAGAAGCCGCCAACCATATTTCCATGATTGGGGTAATAAAGTTTAATTTCTTTTTCAAATTCAGGGAATTTTTTGATTGCATCATTAACGGCAACTTCAATAGTTACACCAGCATCACATCGAGTATCTAGTAAAGGAAAAGAAATGTTATTGATAAAAAAATTCATTCTCTCATCATCTTTAAAAATTGGTTTTAGTATTCTCTCTGGATTCCAATCAAAAAAAACATTGCCTAGGTCAAATAAAAATTTTTTTACTGTCATTATTTACTCGATAAAAGAATTCAATAAATTTTCAAGATACTCTTGTCTCCCAGACTGAGGCTCAGGATTAATATCTTCTGATTTAACCTTTTCATAAATTCCTTCTAATGAGGAGGATTTCATTAAATCTTTGTTTTGAGACCAATTTTCATATCTTTTATTCAAAAATTCTTCATAAGAGCCATCGTTAATCATTCTCTCAACTGCCAAAAGTGTTCTAGCACAAGTGTCCATGGCTCCGATATGTGCATAAAACAAATCCTCAGGATCTATAGATTGACGTCTTATTTTAGCATCCATATTTAAGCCACCACTTCCAAGCCCTTGGTTTTTGAAAAGATAATAAAAAGGCAATAAAAGCTCCTCAGTATTATTCGGGAACTGATCAGTATCCCACCCAACTAAATAATCACCCCGATTTATATCGATACTGCCAAAAATATCATTAGCTAAAGCATATGCGATCTCATGTTCAAAAGAGTGTTTGGCTAAAATGGCATGATTAACTTCTATATTAAGTTTAAATTCTTTTTCTAATCCGTATTTTTGAAGAAAAGCAAAAACGTTAGCCGAGTCAAAATCATATTGATGTTTAGTAGGCTCGTGAGGTTTAGGTTCAATTAAAAGGTTACCTTTAAATCCAATTTTATGTTTGTGTTCGGCCACCATGCTGAGAAAACGACCCAATTGATCGAACTCTTGTTTCATGTTGGTATTAAGAATAGTTTCGTAACCCTCACGACCTCCCCAAAGTACATAATTTTGACCTCCCAAGTGATGTGTATTTTCAATGCACATTTTTACCTGTGCTGCTGCATATTGAAAAATTTCTGGGTTAGGGTTTGTAGCTGCACCAGCCATATATCTTCGGTGACTAAATAAGTTAGCAGTCCCCCATAATAATTTTACTTTTGATGTTTCAAGCTTTTTAGACATTAAATCAACTATTTTTTTTTGAATTATTTCTGTCTCAGCAAAATTATTTCCCTCAGTGGCAATATCGACATCATGAAAACAAAAATAAGGAATATCCAGTTTATCAAAAAAAGAAAAAGCATTTTCCAATTTATCATTAGCTTGATCAATGGCATCTTGCTTATCCATCCAAGGCCTAAGAAATGTTTGACCTCCAAAAGGGTCATTACCTGGCCAGTTAAAAGTATGCCAATAACATACTGCCATTCTCAAATGGTCCTCGATGGTTTTTCCCAATACCTTTTGTTGCGGATTGTAATACTTAAAAGCTAAAGGATTTTGGCTATCTTTACCCTCAAACTTTATTTTTGGAATTGATTGGAAATAATCGGACATATTAATAGATGATTATAGTTATGAGCATTTATTAAAACAATAGATATAAAATTTCAAATTAGGTCCATTTGGCTAATGTTTTTAATATAAAACATTGAAAAAATACTCTCTTAAACTACATATATTAAAATGCTAATAGTCGAGGAAATAAGTAAAAAATTTGGTGATTTCCAAGCCATAAGAAATCTTTCATTTGAAGTAAAAGTGGGAGACGTTATGGGTTTTTTAGGTCCCAATGGTGCCGGCAAAACTACATCCATGAGGGTTATTACTGGATATCTCAAAGCAGATGGTGGAAGAGTCCTTATTGATAATAAAGATATTGATGAAAATCCCATTTACTCAAAATCTCAAATTGGTTATTTGCCAGAGGGTGTGCCTTTATACTTAGATTTCTCACCTGCCCTTTATCTTGATTATGTTTGTAGCGTAAGAGAGGTCAAAAATGCAAAAATTCAAATCCAAAAAGTGATTAGGGATTTACAACTTGATGATGTCAAAGATGTTCCCATAGAAACACTCTCAAAAGGCTTTAAAAGAAGAGTAGGAATAGCACAATCGCTCGTTCATAATCCAAAACTTTTGATATTAGATGAACCTACTGATGGATTAGACCCTCTTCAAAAATTCGAAGTGAGAAAATTAATCAAAAAATTATCAAAGACAAAAGCTATTATTATCTCAACCCATATACTCGATGAGGTGCCAGAGGTATGCAATAAATGTTTAATAATTGATCAAGGCGAAAAAAAGTTTGAGGGAACTCCTACTATGTTAAAAAGAAAAATTGGTAAATCACTTGATGAAAAATTTAGAAAGATAATCAGCTAATGCTTGCGTTAATAAAAAGAGAATTAAAACTATTTTTTATTACCCCTGTAGCTTATATTTTTACAGCTATCTTCATTATGACTTCAATGTCATTAACTTTCTATTTTGGAAGCTTTTTTAGTTCTGGAGTAGCTGACCTAACGACTTTCTTTAGCTTCATTCCATGGGTATTTATTTTTTTTATTCCCGCAGTCACTATGAAAAGTTGGTCTGAAGAAAAGCGCCTTGGGACAATCGAGCTATTAATGACTTTACCAGTTGCTTTGTGGAAAGTTGTTTTGAGTAAATTTATTGCTACTTGGCTCTTTGTGATATTCTCGATTATTCTTACTTTTCCTATTTGGATTACCGTCAATTATTTGGGGGATCCTGATAATCTTATTATTTTGGGCCAGTATTTAGGTGTCATCATCATGGCAGGTTCATACATATCTTTAGGTGTGTTTTTCTCCTCTTTAACCAATAACCAGATTATCTCTTTTATTCTGTCTATCGTGGTTTCCTTTGTTTTTACTATCAGTGGTTTTCCTTTGATGATTAATTTTATATCTCAAGTTTTCCCTTTAGAATTAGTCGAACTCGTCTCAAGTTTTAGTTTTCTAACTCATTTTTCATCCATTCAAACAGGGTTCTTTTCTTTCAAAGGATTAATGTTCTTTCTTTCCTTTATGGCCTTATGGAATTATTTAACACTGATCAAATTTATGAATAAAGAATAAATGAACAAACTTATTTTAAAAAAATATTTCTTTATTTCTGTAGTCAGCACAATATTGTTGTTCTTATCTTTTAATTTCATCATCAATAAAGTTAATTTCAATATTGGTATAGACTTCACTTCGACTAAAACTTTTACTTTATCCAAAGGAACAAAAAATGTTTTAGCCAACATTGAAGAACCTTTAAAAATTGAATTTATTTATAGTAGAAGTCTTTCTAAAAATATTCCAATTATCCAAAATTATGCCAATCAAATTGAAGGCCTTTTAAAAAGGTATGATAGTCTTGCTAAAGGAAAAATTGATTTTCAAATCATAGAACCTGAACCTTATTCTGATCAAGAAGATTATGTGGAGCGCTTTGGAGTACAAGGTTTTCCTGTAGGCCTAGAGGGGTCAAATATTTATTTTGGCCTGATTGCTACAAACACGACTGACGATATAGAAATTATTCCTTTTTTTGATCCATCAAAAGGTGGGGGCTTAGAGAAACAACTAACCGACATCGTCTACAAGTTAAATCGAGTAGAAAAACCAAAAATTGGCCTCCTCACCCAAGTGGAAACAAAGTCTCCTAACCCTAATATTCCATTACAAGGGGAGTACATAATTTTTGAACAATTAGAAAATTACTATGACATTGAATATTTAAGTCCAACTGCTGAAATATTTGAAAATATCGACTTATTGGTTGTTTATCATCCAGCTGAAATTTCAGAAAATACAGAGTATGCTATTGAGCAGTTTATCCTTCGAGGTGGTAAAACCCTCATATTTATTGATCCTTACTTTGAAAAAGACGATTACACCGACAAGACTTCTACTCTTAATAATGTTTTAAAAACATTAAATATCAACTATATCGATCGAGTAATTTTGGATGGAACCCAAGCTACAAGACTGCAAACACAGCAAAATATCTCTGACAACACTTCTCTTCAAACACTACTAAAGCTTAATTGGCCAGAGGTGAGAACAGATTTTATTAATCAGCAAGAGGATATTAGTAACGGATTATCTTTGGTCAGATTAATTTCACCTGGAGGGCTAATGAAATTAGATGAAGAAAGTCAGACTACTTATTCCGGCATTCTTTCTTCCAGCGAATTAACAATGGATTTATCTATCCAAGAAGTTCAAGATCCGATCGAACTGATTAATAATTTTAATCCGACAGGTATAATTTATGATTTTGCAGTAAAAGTTGGAGGAACGGCCCAAAGTAATTTTGATAATTTTGAGGGTAAATACTCTAATCATATTAGCCAGTCACAAGAAAATTTAAATGTTATTGTTTTTTCAGATGCTGATTTTATAAGAAGTCCTTATTGGGCTAGAGTTCAAAAATTCTTAAATTCAACTGTCATTGAAGAGTCCTCAGATAATGGAACACTTGTTTCGAATATTATGGATGTTATGACAGGCTTTGATGATTTCATTGATCTTAGAAATAAAGAAACTCCATTTAGGCCCTTTACTGTTGTCCAAAAACTCCAAGCGGAAGCTGAGAAACAATACCTTGGTCAGGAGCAAGAACTTCAGCAAAAACTAGATTTGACTCTACAAGAGATTAAAAACCTTTCAGGTGGTCGAGATAATGAAAATGTTCAGTTATCTGAAACTCAAATGGAAGAACTAGCGTTATTTCAATTGGAAGTGGAAAGAACACGTAAAGAACTCAGAGAAGTAAGAAGAAATTTGAACAAAGATATTGATGCTCTTGCTAATAGAATCAATGTCTTAAATACTTTTTTAATCCCAATTCTTTTAATCATCCTAATGTTTTTTGTTCCATACCAATTAGGTATACGCAAAAGGAAGAGTCAATGACTTTGATAAAAAATATTAAAATTTTATTAGCCCTGACCGCTGGTTCTTTAGTTATAGCTTTAGGAATGTATTTTGATGGAAAATCAATTAATTCAAATAGTGAACAAGAAGCTTTAATGCCTAATTTTGATGAAATACTCTCTCAAATCAATTCGATTGAATTTAAAAATTCAGAAGAATCAACAATAATCAAAGATATTGATGATCAATGGTTAGTGACGACTGCTATGAATTTACCTGCAAACACAGAGCTCCTAAGTAGATTTTTTGTCCAAATAAAAGAAGCAAGAGTTATGGGTCCAAAAACAAATAAACCCGATCTTTTTTTTAAACTTGGACTGGATAAAGATAATGTTCAGACTTTAATTCTTAAATCTGAGTCTGATGAAGTTCTATACTCTCTCGATATTGGTGATTTTAATTATAAAATTCCAGGCACCTATATAAAAGAAACATCTTCAGATCAGTCCTACTTAATTTCAGCTAATTTAACCACCGATGTTTCTAGTTTTTATTGGATCCCCAATGATTTAATAAATATTGGTAAAGAAGCTATAAAATCAGTACAAATTTATAGTAATCAATTAATTAGCTTATCTAATCAAGATGGTTTAGTTTCACATCAAAATCTTCCCTCAGGCTTTAAAGAAATCAGTGAGAATAGACTTCCAGATGTATTTACCTCTCTTACAGATTTGCAGCATAATGGTTACCTAAGCAGGGATGAGTTACCTTCAAGTGCAGACCTAGAGGTTCGCTATACCCTTACTAATGGTACAGTTTTATATGTATCTTTGTTTGATATTCCTGAAAAAGGTATTCATGCAACTTTTGATTGGAATTACCTTAACGAAGAGATAGAGATATCTAAATTTATTAATTTAGATTTAAGTGGCAATCAGTTACAAGTTAGCACCATGTCTCTGTTAGATGCTGTTGCTTATAACATCCCTCAGTTGGTTTACGATAATCTTAATTTAAAACTTAGAGAAAAAACAGACTAAACTATTTTTTGGTGATTTATTAAAAAACTCACCTCATGCAAATATTTCTTCTTTGGAGACACTAATGTTGAAGGGAACTTTTTATTATTAGGGCTATTTGGAAAAGCTTGTGTTTCTAGACATAATCCCTGAAAAGGACTGAGTGTTTTTTTTGATGACTTATATCTCAGATGTTGGCCACTATAAAATTGGATACCAGGTTGATTTGTTTTTATTGACAATAAAATGCCACTATGTGGAGACCATAAACAAGCGGCAAATTTTTGCCTCTTATTTAAAACAAAGTTTTCATCAAAAGCCCTACGATTTGACACGATTTGTTGACCAATATGTCGAAATTGTCTGAAATCATATGGGGTTTTATTAACGTTTTTATACTCACCTGTAGGGATATTGGTTGAGTCATTTTTCAAATACGAATTGGCATTTATTAAGAGGAAATGATCAAAGATAGTAGTTTTCGATTTATTCAAATTCCAATATGCATGGTTTACTAAATTAACATGAGATTTCTGATCAGATTGTGCTGAAAAGATAATTTTGAAAGAATTTTTATGAATTTGGTATTTGCATTGCACTTTAAGATTTCCAGGGAAACCTTCTTCTAGATGGGGGGACAGATATTCATATGTAATGCTATTTGAGTTTTGTCTTTTAATTTTCCATATCTTTGAGTCAAAACCTTGATGCCCTCCATGCAAAATATTTCTACCTTCATTCTTAGAAAGTTGATAGGTTTTTGAGTCAATTTTGAATTGTCCATTTTTAATTCGATTGGCAAATCTCCCACAAGTAGCCCCAAGATAAGGTTTGTTTTTTAAATAGTTTTTAAAATTACCTAAATTTAAAATTAAATTTATCTTTTTTCTTTTATCAATAACTTCATAGAGACTGGCTCCAATATTTATTGTTTTTATTTTAAGAAATTCGTTTTCTAAAGTATGAGATTTGATCAATAGTTTTATAATTTAGTTATATTTTCAATAACTGTTTTGGTTACCAATTTTAGTTCTTGTAGTGGAAGATTGATTAATTGAATACGGTCATAGATATTTGGGTTTTGATTCATTTTTTTTCTTAAATTATCACCAAAAGTTTTTCTTAGCTCTGTACCTATATTGAATTTACAAACATTTGTTGAAGACGCTAATTCTCTTCTAAGCGTATGGTCAATTCCACTACTGCCATGCAGAACTAATGGTATAGATGTTAATGACTGAATTTTTTCAATAACGTCTGTATCAATAGAAGAGGAGGTGTTTGTTTGAAGATGGACATTGCCTGCACTAATAGCCATAGCATCACAATGTGATTTATCTGCAAATTCTTTTGCTTCGAGAGGATCTGTGCTTTGTGATGCTGCCCCTTCACTATATCCAACAAATCCGATTTCCCCCTCGACTGAGATATCATTTTTATGAGCTAATTCTGCTATTTCATGTGTTTTTTCAATATTCTCATTTAGTGAGAGTTTGGAGCCATCAAACATCACCGAAGTAAAGCCATTTTCCATTCCTTCGATGCATTCTTCTTTACTATAACCATGATCCAAGTGACAGACTATTGGCTGTGAGGATTGTTCTGCCAAATGTCGAAACATTTTGCCCAAAATAGGTACGGGCGTGTTAGCCCGACATCCAGGACCTGCTTGTAAGATGATCGGAAGACCTAACTCTTCTGCCGTTTCTGCGTAACATCGTGCATCCTCCCAGCCTAAAACAACTAGTCCCGCAACTGCATAATGGTTTTCTTTAGCTTTGCTTAGAACTTCTGAAAGAGTGGCTACTGTCATTTATTTATATTTAGCTATCATATCCTTAATGCCTGGTATTGTTTCAATTTGATAGGCATGAGTTTTTTGAAAATACTGAACAAGAGATCGTTGGCTTAGGCCAACTAAAATCGTGAAATAATACATCTCATATCCAGGCGCAACAACACATGGGTGATAGCCTTTATTTATTGCGATAGTGGAACCATCAAATAATTGATAACCAAAACCTTCTTTGTCATCTTCATATTGCATTACTTGAACACCAAAACCATGGCCAGGCTTAAAACGATAATTATAAACTTCATCGTGACGAGTCTCATCTGGTAAATTATCTGTATCATGTTTGTGAGGTGGAAAACCAGACCATCCTCCTGCACCAACGGTGTATAATTCATTCACAAGTAGTCTACCTACCTGGTCGTGTTGCTTAGCACCGAGGATATGCTTAATTTTTCTATGAGTTTTAGTATCATCAGAGCCATATTGAACAACATCGATTTCATTTTTTTGTACTAAAAATGGATCAAGTTTTTTTTCATAAATACCTCCTGCTATAAAACACTCTGTATTGTCAGAAAGGCATTTAATAGTGCACTCTGCGTTGGTAGGAATATAACTCCCCTCTGGCTCACCATCCCATACATCTGATTTTCTAGTTCCAATTTGACCGAGAACTTTGCCATCCACAGAGAGTTCGATCATTCCAGTAGCCGGGACCACGCTACTCTCATGTTTTGGAAGTTGATAACTATAGCTTTCACCCTTATTTAATCTGATGATATTGAAATAAACTAAAGGTACTGTTTTGTTATTTTCCTCGAATAAAGCTTGATTTTTATTATTTGAATACGGTATGTGCATTTATGTTTCCTCCTTTTTTTTTATAAATTGATTTAATTCTTCTAAATCTGGCATGGCAGATGAACATCCTACTTTAGTGACTACTATAGCGGCATTGGCAGAACCTCGTTTCACTGAGTCCTCTAATGAAAAGTCTTGGTATAAGGAGCTAAGAAAACCTCCATTAAAAGCATCACCCGCTCCTGTCGGCTTGATTGCTTGGACATTGTATATGCCAAAAACTTGTTCGCTATCCTTTGTATAAACTTTTGATCCCTTTTCTCCCATTTTATAAATGATAATAGAGGGTTTTTTTTGTATCAAGGTTTGAGCTAGTTTTAAACCATCGCTTGAATTATCAGCAATATTAAACTCTAAGTCATTGCCAATTATAATATCCATCTCATTCATTATTTTTTTATAAACTTCAGATTTTTTTTCATCAGACTCCCAATTGTAGGGTCGATAATCTAAATCAATAATTAATGGTAATTTTAAGGCTGCTGCTTTTTCAACTGCTAAGAATACTGCATCTCTTGAAGGATTGGAGGAAAGAGTTACTCCCGATATAAATACTGAAGAGTAATCTTCAAATTTAATTTTTTCTATATCTCTCTGATCCAATTGAAGGTCACAGGAGTTATTTCGATAGAGAATAGATTGATTATTTTCTAAAATAGTTTCCACCACAGCCATCTGTGTTTGGAATTTTTTATCAATCCTCCTGCAAAATTTATTTCCAATATTAAAATCATCAAGCTTTTTAAAAATATAATTGCCAATAGCATCATCAGAAACGCAGGTAACTAAATCTGAAGCTACTTTTAATTTAGATAATGCCACACAAGTATTGGCTGCCGACCCACCAAGATGTGTTGAAAAATTTTGAACATCATCAATTTTGGTTCCTGGAGGCTCGGGGTAAATATCCATCCCTGCTCGACCAATCACTAAAACTTTTTTTGATGTATCAAATTTCATCCAAAAAAATTTACCTCATATGAATTGGCAATACTACTATTTAAGAATTTTTTGAATTTCTTCTAAAGTAAAAAAGTCAGCTTTTTGACAATTGGTATTTATATCTTGAGGGGTTTGAGTATCAGCGGCTTTCATTGTTGATTTAATAATATCTAATACATGTAGAGACAGCTCCCCACTACAGCGGTGTTTTAATCCGTGCTCAATACAATAAGCCATTTCAGCTAAACCCACACCTCGATAGTTTGCATTTGTAGGAGACTCGTTCGCTCTGCCACTATGAGAGGTAATGTTTATTTTACCAAGAGGAAGATCATCTGTTTTATGTTCTTCCCATAAACCGCTATCATCCACACATGTCATAACGGATCCCCCAAACATATTTGGGTCGGGCACAATCATTGACCCTTTATCTCCGTAAAGCTCTATATGATTTCTTTGGTGAGCCACTACATCAAAAGATAGCGTAATCTGTATTAATGCTTGGTTATGAAATTCTAAATTTACTAAGTAACTTGTCGGACATTCCACAATAAATTCTTGATCTTTTTTGGGCCCAATCCCAATTACTCTTTTTTCAAAAACCTTTGTAGAAATGCCATGAACTCTTTTAGCAGGGCCCAGTAAATTGACGAGTGCAGTCAAATAATATGGTCCCATATCCATAACAGGCCCGCCTTCATTTTTAGCAAACCAAGGCTCAGGATTAGGATGATAAGATTGAACACCGGGATAAGCAAAAATTGCGCTTCCCAATCTAATGTTACCTATTTTGCCTTGATTAATTAAATCAATAGATTTTTGAATACCGCCACCAAGAAAAGTATCAGGCGCATTACCTATATAAAGATTTTTTGAATTTGCTAAATTAAGAAGTTCTTCTCCTTCAACAAAATTAACAGCCATAGGTTTTTCACTGTATACATGTTTTCCATGATCTAGCGATTTTTTAGCTATCTCATAATGAGCTCTAGGAATGGTTAAATTTAAGATGATTTCTATTTCACTATCATTTAATAGTTCATCGACTGAACAAGATTCAATTCCATAAGTTTCAGCACATTTTTTTGCATTTTCTGTGTTGATATCAGCACATTTAATGATTTGAAAATTATTGAAATAATCGTGGCCACGAAAATAGGTTTCAGAAATATGACCACAGCCAATTAAACCAACTTTAAAAATTTTATTCATAATGTATTAAGGTTATTTGTCTAAACCACACATATTGACATACTTAATCTCTATAAAATCGTCAATACCGTATTTTGATCCTTCACGTCCGAGACCAGACTCTTTGATACCGCCAAATGGAGCTTCAGCTTTCGAGGTTAAACCTGTGTTTACCCCTACCATGCCGTATTCTAATGCTTCAGCTACTCTCCAAATTCTTCCAATATCTCTGGAATAAAAATAAGAAGCTAATCCGTATGGGGAATTGTTGGCAAGCTCTATCACTTCCTGCTCGTCTTTAAACTTATATACAGGAGCTACTGGTCCAAAAGTTTCTTCAGAGGTGATCTTGGCTTGGGGTGTTACATCAGTTAGGATTGTTGGCTGGTAGAAATTCATACCAAGTTCATGGCGAGAACCTCCAATGGCAACTTTAGCTCCCATTTGTACTGCATCCTGAACATGTTCTTCAACTTTACTTAAAGAATGCTCATCAATTAACGGTCCAGAAGCTACAGCTTCGTCAAGTCCATCACCTACTTTTACCTTGGATACTGCCTCAACAAATTTTTGGCAAAACTCATCATATACTTTTTCTTGAACATAAACTCTATTAGCACATACACAAGTTTGACCCGTATTACGGAATTTACTTTGCATTGCTCCAGCAACGGCATCATCAATATTTGCATCATCAAAGACAATAAAAGGAGCATGACCTCCGAGCTCCATAGAAACTTTTTTTACCGTTCCAGAACATTTTTCTAGTAAAATTTTTCCAATTTCAGTGGATCCAGTAAACGATAGTTTTCTAACAATAGGGTTCGTGGCTAATTCATCCCCAATTTCTGAAGCTTTTCCCGTTATAACATTAAGGATACCCTTTGGAAAACCAGCTTCTTCTGCTAGTACAGCTAAAGCAAGTGCAGAAAAAGGTGTTTGACTTGCGGGTTTAATTACCACTGGACAGCCAACAGCAAGGGCTGGAGCGCATTTACGTGTGATCATGGCATTAGGAAAATTCCAAGGAGTAATGGAAGCGACTACACCCACTGGCTGTTTTAAAACTACGATCCTACGATCGGTCATTGGATCAGGAATTGTATCTCCATAAACTCTTTTAGCCTCTTCAGAAAACCACTCAACAAATGAGGCGCCATATCCAATTTCACCTCGGGACTCATTGATAGGCTTGCCTTGTTCAATTGTCATCATTTGAGCTAATTCTTCCTTATTTTCAATCATCAGGTCGAACCATTTACGAAGAATGTCAGATCGTTGACGAGCTGATTTAGCTCTCCACTCAGGCCAAGCAGCATTTGCGGCTTCTATAGCACGCTTTGTTTCATTAGTTCCACATTTAGGAACTGTACCAATTTCTTTTAAAGTAGCAGGATTATTTACGCTGATAGTCTCACCGGAGTCTGCTCCCACCCACTCTCCATTTATAAAACATTTATCACGATAAAATTTTGATTCAGTTATATTCATAATTCATCTTATAACAGTTTTTTTGATACTATTCTACTGTGGCTATTTTTCCACCAACAGGAACTGTCTCTCCTTCAGGTGCTGTAATTTCTGTGAGTGTGCCATTTACAGTGGATGGTATTTCTGCAGCCGTTTTATCTGTCTCGACTTCACACAAAATATCTCCCTCTTTAATTTCATCTCCAACGTTTTTTAACCATTTAATCACTTTTCCTTCATCAACGGTTTCTCCTAAAGTCGGCATTATAATTTCCATACTATTCTCCTTTAACTTTTTTTATAACTTCTTTAACTATCACATCGACTGATGGGATAGTGTTGTCTTCCAATATATCAGCACTTGGCAGTGGCACATGAGGTGTAGTTAATCTCGTAACTGGTCCTTTCAAGTTAGAAAAGCAATGTTCAGTAATTAAAGATGAAATTTCTGCACCCCACCCGCATAATCGTGGATTTTCTTCTACTGTCATGGCCAGACCGGTTTCATTAATTGCACTTTTAATAGATTGAAGATCTAACGGCACCAACGTTCTCAAATCAAGAACTTTAGCGTTAATATTGTGTTTTTCTTTTAATTCTAAGGCTGCCTTTTTTGCTCTTTGAGCCATCAAAGCTAGTCCTATTATGGTGATATCACTACCCTCATGAAGAATATTAGCTTGTCCTAATGGGATTGATAATTCTGTAGACTCTAATTCTTCTTTGGAAGCATAAAGAGATTTATGCTCATAAAAAATTACAGGATCAGGATCATTTACGGCACTATTCATTAATCCCAAAACATCTCCGGGTGAACTTGGTGCAACTACCTTTAATCCTGGTATCATCATTGACCAGTTCTCTAGACTTTGAGAATGTTGTGCTCCAAACTTAGACCCACCGCCGTTTGCCGTGCGAATAACTAAAGGGATATTTATCTGACCATCAGACATATAACGAGTTTTAGCAATTTGATTGGCAATAATATCCCAACAAACTGCCAAAAAATCTGAAAACATGATTTCTGCAATAGGTCGAAGTCCAGCCATAGCCGCTCCCATCGCAGCACCTAAAATAGCTTGTTCGGATATAGGAGTATCCATCACTCGATCTTTTCCAAATTCATCAAGTAACCCTACAGTGGCTTTAAACACACCCCCTGCAGCTCCAACATCTTCACCGATGAAAAATACTTTTGGGTCTTTTCTCATCGCTTGAGCAATAGAAAGAGAAACACTTTCTCTATAAGTTAATTGTGCCATTTATAACCTCCGTCCGCCCAAACATCTGTAAAAATTTCTTTTACATCTGGGATAGGAGATGCTTTGGATATTTCAGTTGCATCTTCCACTTGTTGTTTAACTTTATCTTCAATTTCACTAATAATTTTTTCATCAATATTAAATTCTAAAAGCCTTTTTCTATAATTAGTTATTGGATCTTTGTTCTCCATCCAATCTTTAACCTCTTCATCGGGTCGGTACTTTCCTGGATCTGCTCGGGAGTGTCCGCTATGCCGATAAGTTTTTGCTTCAATTAAACTAGGTCCGTCACCATCTCTGGCTTTTTTAATAGCCGATTGGGCAGTTCGATACATTTCATCTGCATCATTACCGTCAACGATGATTTTTTCCATATTGTAGGCAGAGGCTCTATCTGCGGCAGGATTTTCAACTGCAGTAACGTCTCCAATAGGCGTATATTCCATGTAAAGGTTGTTCTCACAAACAAAAACAATTGGGAGTTTCCATATTTGGGCCATATTTAAAGCCTCATGAAATGCTCCTATGTTTGTTGTTCCATCTCCAAAAAAGCAGACGCTGACTTCTTTAGTCTTATTATACTTAGAAGCTAGAGCTGTTCCATTTGCGATAGTTAAATGTGCACCAATAATTGCATAAGAACCCATGACCCCTTTATCAACATCAGTTAAATGCATTGAGCCCCCCTTGCCTTTCATTAGGCCACATTGTCTACCCATCAATTCACCTAAAACTCCCTCTATGGAGGAGCCTCTTGCTAAAGTGTGGGCATGACCGCGATAAGTACAAAAGGTATAATCTCCCTCTTGTAAAGATACACCAAATGCTCCTGCAATAGCTTCTTGGCCAAGAGCTAAGTGGCTCGTTCCTTTGATAAGGTTTTGAAGAAATAAATCATATGCTTTTTTTTCGACGAGTCTCAATTTGAGCATCATCTCCCAAAGCGCTAATCTATTACTCTCTCCAATGTCGTCATTAGTTATATCAACCATTAATATTTATGAGAGATTGGGAGTTCTTCAGCTGGGAATAAAGAGATAACCTGACAACCTTTATCAGTTACGATTAACTCTTCTTCAATTCTTGCTGCTGAATAACCATCCTTTGCAGGACAATAAGTTTCTAAGGCAAAAACCATTCCTTCTTTTATTTCCGTTGGAGAGTCCATTGAAACTAATCTACTAATAATTGGTCTTTCATGAATTGCTAAACCCAACCCATGTCCAAACTGAAGTGCGAATGCATCCATCTCATTAGCAAAACCAAACTCTTCTGCTTTAGGCCAAACTGCTGCTATCTTGTCTGTTGATGCACCAGGCTTTACTAGTTCGATAGCTTTATCTAACCATTCTCGGCATTGTTTATAAGCATCGTTCTGTTCATCTGAAGCTCTGCCAATGTTAAAGGTACGATAATAACAAGTTCGATACCCCATATATGATTGCAAGATATCAAAGAATGCCTGATCTCCCGGTCTAAAAGTTCGATCAGTAAAATTATGAGGATGTGGATTGCATCTTTCCCCTGAAATGGCGTTTATTGCCTCAACGTCATCTGACCCAAGTTCATAAAGAAGCTTATTAGCATTCGCTACTATTTGAGCTTCACTCACCCCTGGTTTCATTGTTTCATAAATTTGATGATAAGTAGCGTCAACCATTGAGGCGGCCTGATTTAGCAACATCAGTTCATCTTGTGATTTGATTTCTCTTGCCTCTAACATGATCTGTTGCCCATCAATCACTTGAATTCCCTCTGCTTGTAGAGCCAACATCATAGCGGGTTCAACTAAATCAATACCAACTGGCTCATTAGCGAGTCCCTTTTCATCTAACATGGATTTAATTTCTTGAGCGGCCCTCTTCATAAACCCTGCATCCGGATGAACGGTTCCTCTTAATCCAACCATACCTGCCTTCCAATTATCCTTAGGTAGCCAAGGTGAGAAAATTTGATGATGTTTAGCTGCAGAACCAAAATCCCACAAGATTGGGTCATGCCCTTGGGCAAGAAGTGAATATCTACATATTTTATCACGAGACCATTCGCCTATAACCGTACTTGTGAGATATCGGATGTTGTTATTATCAAAACAAAGGAGGGAACCTGCTTGGGAATTCCTTAAAGCCTGTTTTGCGCTACCAAGTCTGTATTTATGTAAACGTTGAAAGTTAATTCTTTCTTCATAATCAACATTCATGCGACCATGAGAAGGAACTCGACGATGCCAATTGTAATTAGGATTTATATCTTCGGGTTTAATAATTTTAGGGTCTGTCATTTATTGAATTACCATTCCACCATCAATCATTAAGATTTGTCCTGTCATATAATCAGACTCGCCAGAAGCTAAAAAAGATGCTGTGCCGACGATATCTTCTGGATAAGAGTACCTTTTCATTAAAATCATATTTTCAGCAATGGAGTCCATGGACTCGCCATGTTTATCAAACTTACCCATTGCTACTAATTCTTTATCTAATTGCTCCCACATTTCAGTTCGAACAACGCCTGGGCCGTAACCATTTACATTAATTCCATATTCAGCTAGACCTTTAGCACCACCTTTAA
>ERZ802830.1478-NODE-1478-length-22398-cov-37.0773_pt1 | contig 22398 bp, 27 predicted proteins | sample MGYA00345654_ERZ802830 | MGnify/ENA primary metagenome ERZ802830 (study PRJEB30503, sample SAMEA104212375) | marine metagenome | biome: Westerlies Biome; feature: [SRF] surface water layer (ENVO:00010504) within the epipelagic zone...; material: water...
CATTTTGTCCTATATTAGTATGTTGATTACTATTAAAATTTAAACTACAATTTTGAAAAGTTTTATTTAATACTGTTTGTGTAGAATTTAAATCTACAAAAGTTAATGTTGTAAATTCTAAACCAGTTCCAGCATTATTCATTCTTAAAAATTGTGAGGCACTACCTAATGCTGATAAACCTTTAATTGAAATAATATCATCTAAACCGTCATTAGTTAATTCAAGCGGGAGAGTGGCTTTTAAAGTATTTGTATTAATAGAATTTGTAATATTTCTATTATTTATATTTTCAGATGTATTAGTTAAGTTGCGAGGCATTATATTATATAGTTATATATTTAATTATTTTTTTTTACTTTCTTATATTTTATACTTTTACAAAATTTGTTATAAACTTTTTCACTATAATTATTTTTACGCTCTACACTTGACTTTAACCTTTTTGCTTTTTCTTCTTTTTCTTTTTCTGGGTCTGGAAGACCTAATAAATTAATTGTTTTATACATATATAATATTAATAATATTTTATTTTATAATAATATATGGTTGTAAAAAAAAAACCTAAAAAAGTAAAAAGTGTGGAACGACAAAAAATTAAAAATAATGCCGTATTGAATGATAGTAATATGAATAATAATCAACAACAAGTTCAAATAATATTTCCAAGTGATATGGAATTACGAAAAGTTAAAAAAAGAAAAAGAAAACCAAGTGGAGAAAGTAAAAAAAAAAAAGAAGAAAAAGATAATTTATTAAATGAACTTAAAGAAAAATTAAAAGAATATGATACTGTCCAACAAGAAGCGGCAGATAAAAAAATACCTATACCAAGTGAGTTAGGTGTTTCAACTATTACAAAATCAGATTTAAAAACAAATGAAGATATACAAACTTTTATAACCGATGTTGTAAATAAAACCCAAAAAATGCGTGAATTAATAGCAGAAACAGAACAAAAATTATCTCAACCAAGTAGAAGTTTCCCTATTAGAATGGGCGGTGGTATAACACAATTACCAACACAACCAGCTTTCTCATTATTTCCTCCACCAGCACCTACACCACAACAACCTAAAATAATTCCGCCAACTCCAATTCCTACACAAACAAAACCAATACCTACACAGGCAACAACAACACAAACAGACCCAACATTAGAGGCATTACAACAAATAGCAAAAGAAACTGAATCTGAATTAGAAAAATCTGGCGTAGATGTTCCAGAACCATCACAAAGTGGAGCAAATCCATTATTTAACCCACCTTCATCAACAGATATAACAAGAAGTCAAAGTGCTCCAAGTGTTATACCTTCACAAACATTGCCAGGCACATTATTACCAAATCCAGCAACACCAGTAGTAAGACCTCCTACATTAAAACCAGTAGTGCCTCCATTACCATTACCAGTTCCACAAGTGCCACAAGATGAACCAGAACCACAAGAGGCCCCAGCACAACCAATACAACCGAGCGATTTAGAATTATTTTCTGAACCAGAATATCCAACAACAAAAGCCCCAAAAGGTCTTGATGACTTATATAGAAAATTAAGATTTTATATAAAAGATGTATTAGCCACAACATTAAAAGGCCAATCAGCAGAAGGAGTGTATCATATACCATTAGACCAACAATTAGGCTTTGATAAGGCAAGAAGTAATTTATTAGTAGAATATAGTAGCTGGTTTGCAAATTTAAATCCAAGACAAAAAAAATATATGACTACTAATGAAGTTATGAATAATATAAATGAGTTAATGAATAATTATTTAAAAATAGAACCAAAAGATTTAGCAGAAAAAGAATTAAAATTAAAAGGTAATAAAATTGTAGAAATAACACAAGGAAACGAAAAACCAGCATTAGAAAAAGCAATAGGAGAACGAGGATTTAGCGACCCAAATAAACAAAAACAGAAGAAACGATATGAAAGAAATTTAGACCAAGCAGATGATGAAAGAAAACAAATAAAAAAGAAAATTACTAAAATTGTTAGTGATGATTCTGGTTTGACTGATGAGGGAAAAAAAGCACAGTTAGAAGAAATTATTAAAAATATAAGTCAATATGCTACTGATATAACTGTTGATTATGATAAATTAGATGATGATGTGAAACTGGGAGTAGAAAGCAAATATAATAAATTAAAAGTTAAATTCACCGAAATATTAAGATTAGCAAATGAAGAAAATAATAAAATTTTAGTTCCAGAAATAGATTTATCTACTGCTAGTAGTGATGAAGAACCCCCACCATCAGTTAAAACATTTAATGAAGCATATAAAACAACACGAACAATATATAGAGATTTATTAAGAGAAAATTTTATGAATGATAATAGAGCACAATTACAAGAAAAATTAAGAAAAGTCCAAAGATATAGTTTAGATGAAAATTATAACGAATTATCACCAGCAGATAAAAAAATAGTTAAAAAAGGTTATGATGTATCAAAAGAGGCCGAAAAAAGAATAATCTTTTTAATAGACAACGCACTAAAAAAAGTAAGACCAAATGATTTAATAATAATTAAAAATTATATTGATAATGATAAAAATTGGACTGTTGCTGGAAGTGAAAGTATAGGTGCCGCAATATCAAGAGTTTTTGGACTTCAAGAAGAAACTAAAATTAATAATATGACTGGAAAAGTAAAACGAAAAAATGAAGTTAAAAGATTATTACAAGAATACGAACAACAAGCAGGCCCTCCAAGAGTAGAAGTAGCACAACAAGAAGATTTACCACCAATTAATTTTAGTATATATGATGTAGATTAAATTTAATTAAGTTATTAATTTAAAATTAAAATATTATTATATTATATATGAGTAATCTTGAAATGATGAATGAGTATTTAAAAAAACAAGAAAAAATTAGTGCTCAAACAAAAAAAACTTATTTACAAACTGCCTCTACTTTACCATTTAATATAACTACAACACAAGCAACAATTATAAAAAAATTAAAGATGTTATATGATAATCCAAATACTTTAAGCCTATATTTAAATATGATTATTTTACTACGCCGAGATAAAGATTTAGAACACGATAAATTAATTAAATTAAGAAATGAATTGCGTGAAAAAATAATAGAAGTTCGTAAATCTAATATGACTGATACAAAAAATACTTTGCCAACTTATAATGAATTAATGGATAAACTAAATGAAATGACTGGAATTAGATACATATTAAATTATATATTAATTACTTTTGGCCTTCGTAATAAAGATATAAATTTGTTATATGTTGAAAAATTACCAACTGAAAAAGATGAAGATACAAATTATATTATTAAAAGTAAAAGTGGATATAAATTAAATATAAATGATTATAAAACTGAATCCAGTTTTGGAACAAAAACAATAGATATTACAGATAGTAAATTCAAACAAGAATTTAAAAAATTAAACTTTAAAGATAATTCATATATAGTGCCTAAAAAAAATGGCGATAAGCTCAAATTAAATAGTTTTAATGATAAAGTAATATCTTTAACTATTGACGGCCTTGGCGAAACTAAAATATTTAAAATATTAGTAAAACATTTATTAGACAAAAAGGACTTTGGAAAATTAGAAGAATTAGTTAATACACGAGGCACAAGCCTTGCTACAATTTTAAAAAGTTATAATGTTTATAATAATGATATAAAAAAAGATGAAAAAAAAACTGATGAAATAAAAGAAGAAATAAAAGATTAATATTTAGAGAAATAATAACATATATATATATGACCTATACAGAGTGTATATGTCCTACCGAGGATAATAAAAATTGTAGTTGTTTAAAAAAATATAAAAATAAAGATTATATTATTAGTAAATTAATTGAAAAATATAATTATGATTACAAACCTATAATACATATGTTTCATATTTGTAATTATAATGAATTGAAAAGTTATTTCTTACACTTTAAACAATTTGATATTGATACTATTAAATTATAATTTAACTAAAAAATAATAAAATACCCATAAAAATATAATAAATTGATAATTATAAGTAAATTTAAGACTATTTCCTATTAGAATTCCTTATAATTTAAATTATACTTAGTAATAACCCTTAGAAATAGTCTAATAACCCCTATTTAATTTAAATTAATTTTAAATTACTGGATAATTAAGTTAAAATTCAATTTTATAATGGCCATTTATAAACTTTGACTTCATTTTACATATGTTGCACTTATTAGTTTTCAGCCTATTTCTATGAGGAATAAAACATTCAGCACATATTCTTTTTTTTTTAGTAGGAAGAAATCTATTGATACACGATTCTCCTATAATTAAAATAATATCACCATTACTAATATAACAATTGTTTTTTATTTTATGACCACATATACATTTATCAGTATGAGTTAATAGTGGAGCGTTATTAGTAAATAGTTTATAATATTTATTATGAATACCAATTTCACCTCCAATATAATAAAATTTATTTAAGTCATCTATATTTAGATTATATTTCTTTAAGCCATTCTCAAAACGCTTACTAATATCCATAATATTTACTTATATTTTATTTTAATGTCGAAAGCGACTATAAAAATATCCACCAAGTCCTACTATTGCTCCAAGCCCTGCACCTATTGCTGTTCCTACGCCTGGCGCTAATACAGAGCCTAATGTAGCACCTTCTTCTGCTCCAACTGCTAATGCTCCTAATCCAGCAACGGCCCCTCCTACATACGCAGCACTTGCTCCACCTACTAAACCACCAGCGACATCGGCACTTGCTAATGCTGTTTGGTCTCCTGCTCCAACAGATTTAAGACCACTAAAAACTTTTTCTGCTGTAAATGCGCCTGTTTCATAACCAGCTACACCAGCGGCAACCTCTGGAAGCATAGCACCACCCGTTAAAAAGGCACTTAATCCACCAGCAAGAGCACCTCGTTCTCCTAATTCTGCTACTTGACTTTGTTTGCCTGTTATTGGTTCTATATATTGTTTAATAATACCACCCGCCGCAGCATCGGTCGCAAGACCTAATAATAAATTTGTAGGATGTAGTCCTCTGCCTATCTCACTTGGAATTGTTTTTGCGGCTGATATATGGACTGGTGCTTCTACAAAATTATTTAAATCATTTTCTAATGTTAATTGTTGTGCTGCTTTTTCTTTAAGTTGGGTTTCTCGTTCTGTTGTAGAATTATTAGTAAAATCATTTATATCACTATCAGTATTAAATGTTTCAGTATTTTCATCAAAATTAGTTGATTCTTCATCTGTTAATACACCGCCAGATTTTTGCCATAATACTTTTTTATGGTCTGTTGGTGAAATATTATTTTCATTTACATATTCAGTAAAACTTTTCTTTTTAATATTTGGTTTATTATTTATATCTGTATTTGTTAAATCTTCTATTTGATTTTCTAATATATCGGTCTGATTTTTTAATCTTCTAACTTTTGAATTATTTTCTGTAAAATCAGTAGCACCTCTTAAAGTTTTTAATTCTATTTCTGTATTAGGAGCCATAGTTTTTCTTCTAACAGAAGATTTAAAACTTCTCTTAAATACTTTTGGTTTTGTAGAAGTATCTAAATTACCATTTTCATCTACACTAATACTTGGTTTTTTTGTTGATAATATTTTAGCATCACTTTCTAATATAGCTTGTTTTTGTGAGGCTTTATCTTTTTGTATTAATTCTTGTTGTTGTAATAAATCTTGAAAACTTTTATCTACAGTTGATAATCTTTTAGGTGGTTCAAATAAAGGATTTTGTGTTTCTATTCTTGTGGGTTTTTCAAATAAAGGATTTTCTGTTCTTGTTTCAGTTGAAGCAGGAGGAGGCATTAAACCAATAGTAGATTTTGAAGTAATAGGTGTTTTTGAACTAACTTCTGTAATTTTTAATCCAGTCCGTTTATTTACTTTAATCATATCGTGCAAAGTTTTTAATTCACCGTGTTCTAAACTATGCTCTACAATATCTCTACTTTTACTTTCTATTACACTTGTTTTATCACCAGTTCTGCCAGTATTAGTTGTAAAATTTTCAAGTTTATGCGTCTTATAAGGATTGACTGTTCCGTGTAATGCTTCTACAACATTAAGACTTGTATTATTTCTACCTTCTATTCTTGGTGCCGCAAAACTAGCAATATCATCTTGGGTTCTAAATATTTCGTGCTCTTCACTATTAAAATTTTCACCATCAGTTAAATTATTCCCAGCAATAAATGGATTAAAACTTCTACTTGGTATTTTAAATGCTTTTCCCATAGTATAACTTTTTGTTCCGCCTAAACTATAACCTACTACTCGTTCTACATTATCAAAACCATATTTATCTATTGTAGCCTTCATTTGTTCTCTTGCGTCTGTAAAATGATTATGTGAGGCCTCACTACCAACAGCAATACGAGCATCTGCTTCTAAATCATTTAAATTTGATTTATCAGTGCCTCTATATGCTACTTTTACTTTACCAGTTTTTTTATCTACAACTACTATACCTTTTTCATTTGATAATTGATTATCTATTTCATATTTATCTGCTAATCCACTTTGTTCTAAATATTGTTGGCCTGCGTTTTTATCTTTATAGTAATTAGTTGATACTTTGGCTAATTTAGCGTCTTCTATTACATCCTCGGGCAAGCTATCCATAGTCTTATCAGTTGGCTTTTTAATACTATATGTTTTTAATAAATTTTCTAATGATTTTTGAACTTTTTGTTTTGTTTCTTTTTCATCTTCTTTTACTTTTTTAGTTTGTGGTTTTGCTTTTTCTTTTTTTAATAAAGTAAGTAAGTAGCGAATATAGCGCACTTCTTCTCCATATTTTTTAGATTCTTGTGGTGTAAAAGTATCTACTAACGCATTTAACTTTTTAATTTCAGTATCCTCAAAAGTGCTCATATATATATATAATATTAAAAAATAATATATTATAATGTATTATGGTATTAACTTATAAGCAATTATTTAATAAAAAGTATGGTTTTAAATTAAATGAGCCACATAGTTTAAAAGAAATAAGTGATATTACTGGATATAAATTAAGTGGTTTAAAAATTATATTTGAAAAAGGTGAAGGTGCGTATTATAATAACCCTGCTTCTGTTAGAAAAACAGTTAAATCACCCCAACAATGGGCTTTTAGTAGGATATATGCTGCTGTAAATCCTAAAAGTAAAGCATATAAAATAGATAAATCACATTTACATAAAAAATAATATAAAAAAAAAGTATTTAAAGTAAATTATCTTATATTAATATAATGGAAGTATTTTTAGAAATAAATATGGAGAAAGAATTAAGGAAAGATTATAAAAAATTTAAAAGTATTATGTTAGATTTAGATGAAGAACATTCTGATTATTTATTAAATGATATTAATTGCTGGAATCTGTTTATATTTGCTATCGTATATGAAAATTCTAATTTAATTGCTTGTATTAGAAAATTAAGAAAGGCTGGAATAAATCATAAAGTAATTAATGATTACTTTTACCATTATATTAAATTAAAATATAAAATGGAAGAAGGCATTTGGAGCTGGTCTGAAATAGAAGAGTTCGGTATAGAGTTAGAAGATATAAAAAAAACTTCTACTAAAATGGCATTCTTTTAATATTATATATATTATATGAAAACTTTAAATTTTTCAAAATCTAAAAGTAAAAATAAAAAATATTCTGTAATTGCTCCAAGTGGTAAATTAATAAATTTCGGCGATAAAAGATATGAGCATTATAAGGACACTACCCCATTAAAATTATATAAAAATTTAGACCATAATGATAAACAACGACAGAAAAATTATTGTAATAGGTCTGCTGGTATTAAAGATAAAAATAATAAATTAACTAAAAATAATTTAGAATCTCCAAACTTTTATGCTCGTAAATATTTATGGAGTTGTGATAAATTATAGATTTATTTAATTTACAAATCTCCTCTATTTAAAAGTAAGATATTATATATATGTATATATGAGTTGTATATATAAAATTGTTTGTAAAGATACAACTATACCAGATTTCTATATAGGTTCTACTAATAATTTAAAAATTAGAAAAGCAAAACATAAATATTGTATCAATAATATTAATAGTAAATCTCATTATAGGGTTTATTCTTTTATAAATGAAAACGGTGGTTGGGATAACTTTAAATTTGAAATCATAATACAATTAAAAAATATAATGATTACAGAAGATTTAAGAATATTAGAAGGAACTTTTATAAAATTATTGAAACCTACTTTAAATACACAGATTGCTGGACGGACTGGAAAACAATATTATAAGGATAATAGAGATACTATAATTAACTATAAGAGAACTAAAATACTTTGTAATTGTTGTGGAATGTTAATAAGGCGTGATAATATTGCGAGACATAAAAAAAGTTTTAGATGTAAAAGTTTTCAAAATACTAATCCGAATCCGATTCATTATCATCAAATTTTATTAAATTAAAGTTTGAGTAATACCGTTTTTTTTTAGGTTGTTTATTTAGAATAAGTAAATTAGAATATTTTTTTTTAAAAGCCATTTTAAATAAATCTTCTTGTTCTTCATTTGATAAGTCAGCCATTAGTTCATCTTTAATTGTATGTTTTTCTTTTTGATTATTTACTACACTACTTAATAAATACACCGAACTGGCATTAATTCTAAATATTAATGGTAAGGCATTAAATTTTTGGCTCATAATCCATATACTTAAACCACCAGAGCCAGGCTTATCTTTATTATTTAAAATATGTCTGCGATTTAATATACATTTTGTTAAATATTCTGCTTCTTTATTATTTTTTAAACTTTTAATTACATCATCTAATATAATAAGCACATTATTTGCTTCTTCATCATCCTGCTCAGTTTTTATAATATTTTTCATAATTTCATCACTATATTTAGTAAATACACGCTCTTCATTTAAATTTAGTTTATCCATAGGCAAACTTTGTAATGAGGCTGAAATTAAATATATTCTATCAAAAAATTTATAATAGCCTCTACTTTTTTCGGGATGTTTTTTAGTAGGATGTGAGCATAATAATTGTAATACTAATGAAGTTTTGCCTGAACCACTTGCGCCAACAAAAAACGAGAACATATTTATAGGCTCTAATGGAGGAGTGGGTATATAAGGCAAATTACTTAAATCATCTACATTTTGTTTAATCAAATCAAAATTATTTAACTTTACATTTTCTATAATTTTCATAAATATATAATAGTTATAATATTAAAATTAGCAAATTATTTTCTTACACTAATTATAAAGAATGTCTTTAACTGATAGCCTCCCACTTTCTATGCGATATAGTATAACTGGTGCCGATAGTATTAATTCTAAAACTAAATTACATCGTTTTGATTCTACAAGTGCCTCTTATAACAGTGCTAGTAATAATAAAATTTTAATTCCAGTTGCCGCTGATAGCTTCATAGATACAGCAAATTCTTATTTATACTGCCAAATTAAAAATAATGCTACTTCTAATAATGCTTCAACTTCTTCATTCTGTTTTGATGCTAATTGTATAATAGAAAAACTTGAAATTGCTGTTTCTGGAAGCAGTGGAAAAGTTGAAACCATAGACCGTTATAATCTATTTGCTGTAAGTGATGATTTATGGAAATCTGATATTGCTAATTTAACTTATTTACAAGCAACTGCTGCTGCTGACTCGCCAGCATTAGAATCAAAGGCACTTGGAACGGCATTAGCCAAAGCTGGTGGCACTACAACTGTTGCTCTTAAATTAAAAGGAGCGTTCCTTGATGCTTACTACGGAAAAGCATTACCACAGGGCATGCCTCAATTCACAATAGAAATCACCCTTGCCAGTCATACTGATTGTTTTGTTAGTTCAGAAGCACAGACTGAATTAAATTATGATGTTAGTAATGTAAGATTCTATGCTCCTTGCTATAATATTCTTGATGAGGGTATAATGTCCTCATACGCACAACAATTAAGCTCATCCCCCACTATGTTTATGGGTGAATCAGTAGGAACTATAATTAATTCTATTGCTGCGGCAGGCGGAAAACAAGTTTCGCAAGTTAATGCCTCTTATAGGTCATTAAATGCTCTTATTAGTATTATGAGAAAAACTGCTAATGTTGGAGTTGCACTAAATAATGGTATATCTAATAGTAATTTAAGTTTTATTACAGAATTCGTATATCGTATTAAAGGCGAACTATTCCCAAGTGATAGTATTGAATATGCTGATACTAATGCCTCCCGTGCCTATATTGAGAATTTAAAAGCTTGGGCGCCTCACGGTCAATCTCATACAAAAACTACTGCTGTATCATTAACACAATTTCAAAAGGATGATGGTGAAAAATCGGATACTGACGGCCACGGTATGATGTCTTTATCACTAAAACGATTTAATGATGAACGCCTTGTAAATGTTGGTATGGATACTTCTGGCTCTTCTGCTCCTTCTACATTAGAAATAACATTTTCTCAAAGCCCAGGCACCCAAGATTTAACTACATATGCTAAGCACGACCGTATGTTCGTATTACAGCCTAATGGAGTTGTTGTTGCCGCTATGTAAATAATTTAAAAAAAAAATATATTATATATATAATGGAAAGTATAAATGAAATAGAATCCACACATACACAACCAACAGACCCTAATATAGATTATAGAGCAGAATTTCTAAACAAATATAAAGATTATGATTTTGAGCAAAATAAAGTAGATGATAGCTATATTTATGAAATTGATAGAAAAAATTTAATTAAGTATTGTAAAAATATAATAGATACCAGTTATACTATGTATCCAGAACCTATGGCTACAATTCTAATGAAAAAACTTTATTATGATACAATAAGAGGAATGGATAAGGAGGCATATTTAAAAGAAAAAGAAGATTTAAAAAATATGGATTTTTTTGACCGTGAATTAAAATTATTAAATTCTAATGAAGATTATACGAAATATTTAAATAATGATAAAGAATAATATACTTTATATCTAAAATTGATTTAGAATTATTTTTTTTATTATATAATATGAGTGTAATATATAAAATATACTGTTTAGATGAAAATATTAAAGATTGTTATATTGGAAGCACAAATGATTTAACTGATAGAAAACAAAAACATAAAAAAAATTGTAATAAAATTGATAATAATAATAAATATAATTATAAAGTTTATAAATTTATAAGAGGTAATGGAGGATTTGAAAATTGGGAATTTGAAATATTAGAAACATTTAATACAATAGATAAACAAGATTTACATAAAATAGAACGAAAATATATCGAAAGTAATAATTCTACTTTAAATACTTATATACCAACAAGAACAAAACAAGAATTTAAAGAATATCAAAAAGAATACCAAAAAAAATATCAAAAAGAATATCAAAAAGAATACTATGCAAAAAATAAAGAAAAAAAAAATGAAAAAGTAATATGTGAATTTTGTAAAGCCCTAACAACTAAACCCCATTTAAACAGACATCAACGAAATAATAACTGTAAAAGTTTTCAAAAATAAAATATTACTTTAATATATATGTCTAACTTGAAGATATTAAGGCTTAATAGTTTAGATAGCCAGACGGTAAGTTTATCAACAGATAAAAGTTCTTTTTTATTTAATGTAGAGCAAAACCTTGTTAATATGGGTCGCTGTTTAGTAGAGGTGCTTAGCGGAGTAGTGCAAATTACTGCTGACGATGATAAAGCAAATAAAGTCGTTGATGCTGATATTGCTATAATAGTATTAAGAAGTAATATTTCACAAGAAGGCATTTCTACTGAAACTGGTGGAAATGGGACTATATTAGGCCAATTTGTAGAAGTAGAGAATAAAACGAGTGCCTCATTAGCACAAACAGCCCCATTAAGTTTTATATGTAATCAATTACCAAGCCAAATACTTTTAGAACGAATGAATTATACAGCCGCTAATCCCAGCCTGTTAGAACCAGCAAATACATACACAACACGCCCACTATTATTTAGTGTAGATTTGAAATTAACATTTATAGATGACTAATATATAGATTTAAAATACTTAAAAATAATCTAATAAATATATATAGTATATAATGCCTGCTTTAAGAAAATATGAATATGAAACCAAAGAAGAATTAGCAGAAATCAGAAAAGAGCGTGATAGAGTATCACATTTCAAACGATTTTGGAGAAATAAGTATAATATTAATGTTAATGAAGAAGATATAGAATTTTTTAAAAAAAATAAAAGTATTATTAAGGCCGCTATTCCCATAATGAATGAATTAAAAAATATACAATTTGTAGAATAATTAAATTAAATTTATTTTTTTTTAATTTAAAACGGATTAGGATACATAGATTCTATTTGTTGTAATTTTCTAACAAGATAATTACCTTGTAATTCTACACTACATTCTGTTTCATAATCAAAATCCTCATATATATATACATTTTTTTCTAAAAATTGTATATAATCTCTTTGGAGTGGTTGTAAATTACTTATTGGGTCTTCAAATTCTACTTTTTTTTGTTCTATATAATATAACATATCCTCATAATTTTTTTTTATATCTTGTATTTTTTTTGTTGATATATATTGTAATTCATCATCCACAGAATTTTTCAAAATCAACATAGATAATCTATCGAATAATATTATTAGTAAATAGTTATTTACTCTTACTACTAACTCTTTGTTTGGGAAGTAATCACCGACTACTTCATTTGTATTACCCATTTTGGTTTAATTCATAATCCACAGAAATCAATTTTAGAAATTTTTTTTTTAATTTTTTTAAAAAATTTAATTAAAGTAATAGTAGTAAAATATATTTTAAAATAACTTTTCTAATTCGGTTTCAATTTCAATATCAGTCCCAAGGTTAATATCTATTCTAATATTTATCTCTAATGTATGTTTTACCGTCATAATATTATTACAATCTAAATATTCTTCATAACATTCTAATAAATATTCTTTACTAACATTAGTTAATTTATCTGTAAATTCTTTTATAATATCAGTTTTAAGTTTTTTTAAAGTTAAATTATTATCATATTCCATAATTATCTCATAATTATCCCCTCTAAAATTATAAAATAAACATCCTAATAAATAACCAAGGAACGAACTACCTTCAAAATTTCCACAAACAGTATAATAAAAATTTAAAGTTTTTGAAGTAGGTATTTTAGTTTTTGATAAGTTTAAAGTATCTGTTAATTGTTTTATAAGTTTTTTATTTATTTTTTCTCTGTTTGTATTTAATAAATTTTCAAAATTTCTTTTACTTTTATTTCCCAAATATGTTTCCGTTTTCTCTCTAAAATTATTAAGTAAGTCCTCTATATATTTACTATATACAATATTATTTAAAAATTGTAAAGTAGATATTTTTTTACTGAAATATGGGTTAATTTTATCTACTACTATATCACAACTAATAGGAATTTTATTTTTTTTTACTAATAGATTAAAGTAATTTATTTTTGTGTTATTACATTCAATTATTTCTTGTTTAGTCGTATTCATACTTTTCCAAGTTGGTTTATTTTGAATTTCAGAAAAATCAATTTTAGAAAATTTATTTTTTTTTTTTAAAAAATTTAAAGTAAATAATAGTAGTAAATTTATTTATTTTAGAACAAACTTATTATCTATATATTTTTGTGATACTATACCTTGTAAGATTACTAAACCTTTAATATCACTACTAAATTTTCTAACACCATTATCTAATATAATATTATATGGTTGTTGATAATCGTAATATATCCAAATACCACCTAATTTTATTATATAATTTAAAGTCCAATCTAAAAACTCCTCATTTACTTTTTTTTTTTCGTCATTCATATTTCCATATTCTTTTGAAGGTGTTGAGTTATAATAAATATTTTTCTTCTTATTACCAGCGTTTTTTGACTTTTGACCCATATTCTTACTTTTCCAAGTTGGTTTATTTTAAATTTCAGAAAAATCAATTTTAGAAAATTTATTTTTTTTTTTTAAAAAATTTAAAGTAAATAATAGTAGTAAATTTATTTTTATATTTGTGTAATATCTGGTAATTCACATTTTTCAATAATCTCACATTTTTTTCTATATACATATTCACCTACAAATTGTAAGAATGAGTTATATTGTTTTGAATTTATAGTCCCATTACTTTTAAAAATTTTAAAAGTTTTTGTTTCCAATTCATTATTAATTGTAATTTCTTTATTACAAGAATAATTAAAACCATAACCACGGTCAATAGTTCTTTCCATATGTCCTAATGTATCTATTAATTTATCTTGTAAATCACCCCATAACTTAAATAATTTTCTCATATCACCCACAGATTTAAACATTTCTTTTTTATAAAAGTCAAATTCATAATTTTCAAATTCTTTTTCATAAGTTTTATTTAATCCTAAACAACATATTTCATAAACTAAATTCTTATAAGTTTGAAATCTACCAATCCAATAATGGTCTAAAACATTTCTTTTTCTAATATCTGTATCTAAATTTTCGTTTTTTCTTTCAATATAGAAATTTATATTATTATTCATCGTATCTAATGGTAAAATATCTATATTCCAATATGATAGTCTTTTATTTATAAATATTGATAAACGCTTTTTTATATGTGTTTCTTCCATATATATTTTTTTTTGTATATTTAGTTTATCAAGAATAATAACATTTATATCATAAGGTAGTGGTAATATTTTTTGAATAATTGGGTTAATTTCTGGTTTCAATTGGTCTTGTAGATTTTTAATTTGTTTTAGTAGTTTTTCGTTATTAATTTGTGTTGGGATTTCATATACAGACATTATAGGTTTGACTTATTTTAAATTTCAGAAAAATCAATTTGAGAATCCAGTTTTTTTTTAATCTACTAAAAAAAAAATTTAAGTGAATAATGTAGTAGAAATAATTTATTTTTTTTTATTTTTTTTTTTTAAATTTTTTTTTAATCCAATTCGTTCATATTTGTATCATAAGGAGTAGGTGGAAATAGTCCTAAATTATTTTTTTTAGTAGTAGGTTTATCTATTAAATTATTTAGTAGTGTATTCATATCTTCTTTATCTTTTAATAATTTAGATACCTCTAAAATTCTAACTTCAAATTCACTATTATTTAAATTCAGTAGGTCTTGTTCTAAAATATTTATTTTATCAGTAATAAAATTCATATTCCTTACAATAGACTGAATAATTTGTGTATTCTCTTGTGTTTGGTTCATTTCCGATATGGTTTAAATATTTTTCAGAAAAATCAATTTGAGAATCGGTGTATATATATCCCTACTAAAAAATTTTTTTATATCCTTAATAGTAGTAAAAAATTATTTTTTTTTTTTTATTTTTTTTTTATATAGGTTATGACTTAAAAATTTTTTTTTTACTTTAAATTTTTTTTGTATTAGGGTTATAGGATAGTCCAGTTTAAAATTGATTTTGGGGAGAGTAGATAATAACCCAAACAGATAAGATAAAATATGTCCTATCCTACCGAAGAAGATTTTTCTAACCTTGAAATACAAAATAGGTCTATTAAAAAAAATTATAATATTAAAAAAAAAGAATTAGAAAGGAAAAAAGAAAAACTCAATAAGACACTTGAATTTATATTTGAAACAAAAAACGAAAATTTAATTAGTGATTACTTGATACATATGAACGGGAAAATTCAAGTCAGTCATATTCCAAAAATTATAGATTATACTAACAAACAAAAAGAAACATATAAAATATATGTGAGTGAATATAATAATTGGATAGGTAAAGTAAGTGATTATAAAACACCTCCTTTTAGTATATATTATGATAGTTTTGAAGAAAATTATGATAATTTAGATTATAATGAAGAAACTGGTAGATTTGAATTAAATGTTGATAAATTTGAAACAAAAGAAGGAAACTATCTCAAATTATATTGTAAAGAAGTAGGATTAACAATATAAAAAAAAAAATAAATAAATAAATAAATTTACTTTAAGTTTTAAATTATTTTTTAAATTATTTCATATAATTATCAGTATGTCTATGTGTAATAACTCACCTATATTTAATCCAGATAAAAACGATTATTATACCACTAAACAAATGTGGTCTAATATAAGTCATTTAATCCCAAAAGATAAAATAATTTGGGAATGTTGTATGTTAAATTCAAAAAGTAAAAGTATTGAATACTTTAAAGAATTAGGATTTAATTGTGTTGGAGATACAAGTATGGATTGTTTAACTACTACACCAGAAAATTTTGATATGATAATTACTAATCCTCCTTTTGAAACAAAAATAAAAAAAAAGATATTACAGAAATTTATTGAACTCGATAAACCATTTATTATTGTATTAAATTCTATGAATTATTATACAAAATATTTTAGAGAATTATTTAAAGAAAATATTAAATATTTACAAGTTATTATTCCAGAGGGTAAAATAACTTTTGAAGAATTTTGTGAAAAAGAAAATAAAATAAAAGTATGTCCTTCAAGTCCAAGTTTTTACTGTGGTTATTTGTGTTATAAAATGAATTTATCAAATGAGGATTTATGGTTAAAAAAATAAAAAAAAAAATTTTAAAATTGATTTTTATTTATAGATATAAACCATATATAAATAATCTTATAATATAATATAATGACTACCGAAGAAGATAAACAAATATTTATTAGAACTGTTGATAATGATACTTCTAATAAACTGGAAGACATATTTACTAATAATGAAATAAAATATACAATTGAAAAAGAACATACAAAAAATAAACCAGATACAACAGAAATATATAATTGGACTTGTATGGAGTTTAAACAAGATGATAGTTATTATAACTTATGTAATATTTTTAAAATTAAAATTGACGGATTACCTCAACATACAATAGATTTTGTAAAAGAATTACTATCTAATAATTTTAATAAAAAATCTTATACTGGTAGAATAACCAGTCCTACTAAATATAGTATTAGGTTTAAGACTAATGAATATAAATTTATTACTAATAATATAAATTATGAATCTATACCAGATTCAGTAATACCACCAAAATATGATATTTGTATTTTATCATTAGGTCGGTATGAAACAAACTATACACATAATTTACTATGTGATATGAATATTTATCATTATTTATTTGTTGAAGATAAAGAATTTAGTTTATATCAAAATAAAATTAATTCTTTTATGTGTAAATTAATTAACTGTGGTAGTAATCCAAGTGAATTACAATTAGGGTCATCACCTATGAGAAATTATATATTAAATTATTTTTATGAAAAAGGTGAAAAAAGAATCTGGATGCTGGATGATAATATACAAAAATATCAACGAATGAATAACGGTCAAAAAATAGAAAATTATGATAAAAATGTATTTACATCTATTGAACAATTTATAGAACCATTAGAAAATATAGGTATTTGTTCTCATAATGTAGGGACAACCGTAAAATCAGACGGTCAGAGGTCTATAATAATAGAAAATGGAAAGCATTATTCAAGTATGTTATTATTAACTACACCAGAATTTCGATTTAGCTGGAAATATAATGAAGATATAGGTATTAGCATTGACTATATATTAAGTGGAAAACTTAATTTATGTTTTAATCATATGTTATTTATTAAGAATACTTCTGGGAAAGATAAAGGTGGTAATACAAATACCATTTATCAAGATGGTTCTTATCAAGGTTATTTAACTAAATATACATATCTTTATGAAAAATTAAAAGAAATGTATGAATTAAAAATATTAAATCTTACTAAACCATTTGATTCATTTATATATCGTAAAGATTTAGATAAAGGACAAAAACCTCATCATAATATAAATTATAGATATATTAAAGTTGATAATAGAACAAGATTTCCATATTATAATATATATGAATATGAAAATCTTGAAAATTTTGAATTTATTAAACAAATTGTTAATACAGAATAAATTAAAGTAAATAAATAATTTAAATTTAATTTTTTTTTTAATTTCTAATTATAGAATTAAAGCACTTATAATTATCTTATTATATATATATAGGATATGAATAAAATTAAAAATAATTTAAATAATATGAATATTGACTTTAATGATGAATATAATTTACAAAATGTAAAAAATCTATTATTTTTAACAGATGATGACTTATTACACTATACAAATTATAAAGATTATGATGATGACGCTAATAAAATATATATTAAAGTAATAAAACAATCATTAAAACAAATATTATTATCAAATAAATCACAAAATAAAGTTTCTTATGAAATTAAAGATTGTAATAGGTTATATTCTAAAAATAATAAATCATTACAATATTATAGTAATAATATATTACATTATATACTACCTAATAATTCTTATGAAGTTGATATGTCTAATTGTAATCCACAAATATTATTATATTTATTTAAGAAATATGATTTAAATTATTCAGAATTACAAAATTATTGTGATAATAGAAATACATTATTAGAAAAAAGTAATTTAACTAAAAGTTTTGTTTTAAAAGAATTTAATAAAGATAAACCAAAAAAACATAATATTAAATGGTTAGATGATTTATTACAAGAAATAAATACTAATAAAGCATTAATATATACAGAAGAACAAGATAAAATAAATAAATCATATATAGAATATAGAAAAAGAGCTGGTAATTTTTTATCATCTATGGTTTGTTCTATTATATGGTATTATGAAAATAAAATATTAATGGAAGCTACAAAATTATATAAATGTATAGTGCCCAGATTTGATGGGTTTTATACAGATGAAAATGTAGATATTGAAAAGTTAAATTTAATTACAAAAGAATATAATATTACTTGGACTAAAAAAAATATTACAAAAAGTATAATTTTAGAAAATAATACTAATAAATCAAAAAATTATGATGATGTAGAATTTAATTTTAATTTAAATCATTTTAAAGTTATTAGTAATGCTGCGTTTATTAGAAAAAATAGTGAAATAGAAATAGAATTATTAACAACTAAACAGATTATAGAATCTTATAAACATTTACATTATGAATTATATAATATAAAAGAAGATAGAATTGAAAATAAATGTTTTATAGATAAATGGATAAAAGCTAATCCAAATATGATTACTTTTGATAAGATGGATTATTACCCAAATCCTAATGATTGTCCTAATAATTGTTATAATTTATGGAAGAAATTTGATGTAGAATTAATTAAAGAATATGAATATGTAGAAGAAGATTTAGAATTTTTATTACATCATATAAAAGTATTATGTGGTAATAATGAAGAGGTTTATAATTTTGTAATTAAATATATAGCACATTTATTTTATAAACCAGAAGAAAAAATTGGTAAGATGATATTATTTGCGTCAGTAGAAGGCACTGGTAAAAGTATGTTTTATAGTTTATTAAAATATATGATTGGAACAAGATTTTATAGTATAGGAGATGTTAAAAAAAATTTATTAGGAAATTTCAATAGTGCTTTATTAAATAGTTATGTAATAAATTTAGAAGAAGTAGATTACTTTTCTACAAAAGAAAATGCTGATATATTAAAAAATTTAATTACAGAAACAGATTTAGAAGTAAATAAAAAACAAGAAGACGCTAAAATGATAAAGTCAGTTCATAGATTTATTGGTAATACAAATCATACTACTTTTCCTTTAAAAATTAGTGCTAATGATAGAAGATATTGTATTATTAGGTCAAGCGACGAAAATAAAGGCAATAGTGAATACTTTACAAAATTAAATAAAATAGTTAAAAGTAAAAATTTACAAGCAACATTTTATAAATATTTATCAAATATAGATATAGATGATTTTATATCTTCTAAAATTCCACAAACGGAATATTTAAATGAACTTAAAGAATCATTTGAATCACCACTATTAGATTTTATAAAAGATTTATTAATAAATACTAATGATAAAATAATATATGAAAGTTCTTATGATTTATTTAGATTATTTAAAAAATTTTTAACAAATACTAATTGTAAAATTGGAGTTGATTGGAGTATTAAAAAATTTGGTTTAGAAATGAATGAATTTATAAAAACTGGAAATTATTTAGAAAGAATTAAAAAATGTGGTAGAAATAAGTATAAGATAGATGTAGATAAAGCAAAAGAATTATATGATTTAATAGATGAAGAAGATACCTCAATTATTTATAGTGATAGTGAATAATTATTGATATGATTATAAACTATAATCTTGTAATATTATATAATTTTTCAAGTTGTAAGTAAATTTGTATATATTTATTAGTAAATGGGAAAAAATATTATAAGACTATATTTTTTGAAATTGCTATATAAAAAAAAAATATATATTTTGAATCTCACTTTTTTTTTTGTATAGCAAATACACTTTTTATAATCCTATAATCCTATTTTATTTAATTTACTTATATATATATAATAATAATAAAGAAATATATTTAGGACTATAAATAGGATTTAAGCAAGATTATAAAAAAATAAGATTATAAATTATTTGTTTCTCTTACATATAAATATTTACATATTAAAACCTTATATTAGCATAAGGGTCTGGTTTAATATCTTGTTTAGGTGAAGGCTTGTATATTACTTCTTCTAATGATTGTTTAACAATTTCTTTTGTTTTAGTATCCTTTTTTAAATCTTTAAGTTCTCTTTGAGCGGCTCTTCGTTTTTCATTCGCTGCTAACATTTTTTTAGTTGCTTCTATTTGTGCTGGTGTTCTTGTCTTCTCACCCACACTACGCTTATCTAATTTACCATTACTTTTTCTTAATAATTTTTTACCAAGCTCTTTTTCCATTTCTGTAATTTTCTTTTCTTCTTCTATTTTTTTTATATCCCTTGCTGTAAGTTGTTTATTTTTAACTTTATCATATCCACCAGATTCATTAGGAATCATATAAATCAGCTTTTCTTTTATAATAGTTTTTTTTGCTAACTTTTCTTCTAATGTTTTAGCAGGCCTACCTTTTTTTTTCTTAACAGGCGACAATACTTCTTCTTCTGCTGTTTCCTTATTAACTTCTGGTTGTGGTTCAGGCTCGATGGTCTCATCACTATCAGCATTTTCTTCATCACTTTCAACATATATTTGTTTGTATGGCATTTATATTATAATAACATAAAATAATATTTTATTTAACTTAAAATCAAATCATAAATACAACTCCACTATTTTTTATTTAAATATAAAAAATACAAAAAAAAAATAAATATATCTAATTTTGTATTTGTTCTATAATATCATCTATGATAAGCCGTTTTGCTTTATGTTCTATTGGTGTTTCTGTGTTTTTAAATTCTTCTTGTGGTCTTATTTGGGCTTGTGGAGTAAAAGGTCTCATATTATTAGATTGTTGTGTATCAATATTCGCTGTTCTCATATTACCAGTTAAATTTCTTGTTTGAATAGTTTTATTAATTGGATATACAAAAAAGCCGACTGATAATTCATAATTAATAGCATTAAAATCTATCAGCCTATCATTTTGGTCTGTTAATTTTAACTCGATAAATTCTATATTAGAATTTAATACTGTATGTTGTCTTGCGTCATTCTGGTTTAAATATATTATGCCTCCACTATTAACATCAACACTTACCTTCTGTATTGTAGAGCTAAAGCCCTGTCTGGTTGAAAAAACCATATTAGAACTACTATTAGATTTTACAAATATGCTATGTATAGTCGCTAAATCTACAACGCCAGTGCTAGTTGTTGATTGATTTGCTAATACTGTTATATCACTCGCATTTTCAGCAAAACCTAATACTTTATTAGCAGTAGATGTAGATAGATTTAAAATATTTGTAAAATTTGTATTATTTGAAAAAGTAAGCTTCATAGTGAATCTATCATAACTTACTGTGAATGGAAAATTGCCGTCATTCATTACTTTTACTAATTCATTTACATCGTAATTTTTATTAGGAAAAGTAAATGGTAGTGGCTCGCCGTTTGCCGTAAAACGAATTATATTATTATTTACTTGACTACTTATATTATAAAAACTATAAGGCAATTCGCCACTTAATAAAATCTGGTGTATTTCTTCTGTTGCGCTATTAATTGTAATTGGCTCTAATAAATCTATAAATATATGTGAATTTAATTCACCAGTGCGCTCAACATCTTTACTTCGCACGTGTAAAACAAATTGTCTTAAAGGCTGAACTAAATTATCCATATTATATAGTATATATTTATTTTCCTACTTTTTTCATTGCTGCCTTATGTGCTTCTGAAAAACAACCCTTGCCGTCTTTAATAAATTTTTTCATAAAAGTAATATGTGCTTTTGTATGGTGCTTAGAATGTGTTTTAAATAAATCTGATTCTTCTTTTTTTAATTCTCTTTTTTTATTTTTTTTAATTACTA
>ERZ802830.1481-NODE-1481-length-22390-cov-11.1229_pt1 | contig 22390 bp, 25 predicted proteins | sample MGYA00345654_ERZ802830 | MGnify/ENA primary metagenome ERZ802830 (study PRJEB30503, sample SAMEA104212375) | marine metagenome | biome: Westerlies Biome; feature: [SRF] surface water layer (ENVO:00010504) within the epipelagic zone...; material: water...
GCAATCATATCAATTCCAACAGTTCCAAATACTCTTCTTTTTGCTTCTGCTACATATGCATTTCCAGGACCTACTATTTTATCTACCTTCGGAATAGTTTCTGTGCCATACGCTAAAGCTCCTATTGCTTGTGCGCCACCAATTGAAAAAATTCGGTCAACTTGTGCAACTTTTGCTGCAGCTAAAACCAAATCATTTCTCTCGCCATTAGGTGTAGGAACTACCATGATAAGCTCTTGGACTCCCGCAACCTTTGCTGGAATAGCATTCATAAGAACAGATGAAGGGTAGGCTGCTTTTCCACCTGGAACATAAAGTCCTACCCTATCCAATGGAGTTACCTTTTGTCCAAACAATGAACCCTCAGCATCTTCATAAGACCATGATTCATTTTTTTGTTTTTTATGATACTCAAAAATTCTTGATGCTGCTTCCTCAAGTGCTTTTTTTTGATCTTGGCTAATATTATTAAATGCAGTATTGATGTCCTTTGGGGTAATTTCTAAGCTCAAAGCATTTTCAATATTCAATGAATCAAATTGCTTCGTAAAACCAATAAGTGCTTTATCACCTTTTTCTTTTATTTCTAACAAAATATTTTTGGCCACATCCATAATTTGCTCATTATTTGATGAGTCAAATTCAAGGCAGTCTTTTAAATTCCCCTCAAAATCTTTATCAGAAAATCTTAGTAGTTTAATTTGCATTTAATTTAACTCACTGATTGGGAGAACTTATTAATCATTGGTTTCAATAATTTATTATTTAATTTTAGTGATGCTTTATTTACTATTAATCGCGATGTGATACTAGAAACTTCCTCAACTGGAATTAAATTATTAGCTGCTAATGTTTTTCCAGAACTTACCAAATCAACTATGATATCTGCAAGACCAACAATTGGTGCGAGTTCCATAGATCCATATAATTTTATCAAATCGATGTGAATGCCTTTTTTTGCAAAAAATTCACTGGCAGCATTTGTATACTTTGTAGCAACTTTAAGCCTTTTTTTATTCTTCATTGCATCTACGTAATTAAAATCTTTTTTACAGGCAACCATCATTTTGCATTTACCTATATTTAAATCTAATGGGTAATAAATACCAACTCCCATATATTCATCCAGTACATCTTTTCCAGCAATGCCAATATCTGCACCACCACATTCAACGTAAGTTGGAACATCAGATGCCCTCACAATGATTATCTGAATATTTTCTTTATTTGTATTAAATACCAGTTTTCTGGAAGATTCTGGATTTTCAGAGCATTCTATCCCAGCCGCACTTAATATTGGCATAGTCTCTGTAAATATTCTTCCCTTTGATAGGGCTATTGTGATCATTCATATATCCTTTTTATATTTGCACCAAGCTGATTAAATTTTTCTTCCAACTTCTCATATCCACGGTCAAGATGATAAATCCTATCTATTTGGGTATCTCCTTTAGCAACTAATGCAGCCAAAATTAAGCCAGCAGAAGCTCTAAGATCAGTAGCCATAACTTTAGCGCCTTCAAGTAAGTCTCCACCCCTAATGATAGCGGTATTATGTTTTATATCAATAAGTGCCCCCATTCTTCTTAACTCTTGTACATGCATAAATCTATTCTCAAAAATATTCTCAGTGATTTCTCCTACACCATTAGAAAATGTATTAAGAGCCATAAATTGAGCTTGCATATCTGTTGGGAAACCAGGGTATGGAGCAGTGGTTATATTTACAGCATTTAATTTTTTATTTGCTCGAACTGTTACTGAATTTTTTTTTGTTGTAATTTCTGCACCTGATTCTAATAATTTTTGTAGGATCGATTCCATTTTTGAAGGGTCAACATTTTGACAGGTAATTTCTCCGCCTGTCATTGCTGCAGCCACCATATAAGTTCCTGCCTCGATTCTATCAAACATAATCTTGTGACTTGCACCCTTAAGATTTGGCACACCCTTAATAGTGATCTTGTCTGATCCTAAGCCTTGAATATTAGCTCCCATTTTTTGAAGACACTCGCCTAAATCCACCACCTCGGGTTCTCTTGCGGCATTATCTAATGAAGTAACGCCATCCGCCAAAACTGCCGCCATAAGAAGATTTTCAGTACCAGTAACAGTTACTTGATCCATAAAAATTTTTGCTCCTTGAAGACGTCCATTAGGCAAATGTGAGGAAGAGGCTTCAATATACCCGTGGTTTATAGCTATTTTTGCTCCCATAGCCTCTAAACCTTTAATATGAATATCTACAGGTCTCGATCCAATTGCACATCCCCCTGGCATTGATACCCGAGCCTTTCCAAATCGAGCAAGTAATGGTCCTAGCACCAGAATTGAAGCTCTCATTGTTTTAACCAACTCATATGGAGCATCAAAATTATTTACTTTGGATGCATTAAAATTAATTGATGTTTCTTTTTTTGAAACAACAACACCTAAAACCTTTAGGAGTTTTATAGTTGTTTTAATGTCTTGAAGTTCAGGAGCATTAATTAATTCCAACTTATCTGATGATAGTAAGGAAGCCATAAAAATTGGCAAAGCCGCATTTTTAGCTCCTGAAATTCTTACATGGCCCCTTAACTTTCTTTGACCATTTATGAGGAGTTTATCCAATTCAGCTACCAGAAATTACTTTGGTGAGCTCTCCAGATTCATACATTTCTCTCATAATATCTGCACCACCAATAAACTCTTTATTGATATAAAGTTGTGGAATTGTTGGCCAGTTAGAATAAGTTTTAATTCCCTCTCTAACATCTTGATCTTGTAACACATCTACTGTTTCGTAGTTTGCTCCAGATGCATCCAAGATTTGACAAGCAAGACTAGAAAAACCGCATTGAGGAAACTTAGGATTTCCTTTCATAAATAATAAAATTTTATTTTCTTCAATTAGATTACTAATTTTATCTTCTGTAGTCATTATTTCTCTCCATTTTTAAATTCTTCCCACTGTAAGGTTGTAAATGTTTTAATTGATAACGCATGTATTTCTTCATTCATCATGCCATCTAATGCTTTATAAACTAATTGATGTTGTTTAACAGATGACATATTATCAAAAATATTACTAACGATAATTGCTTCAAAGTGAGCGCCATCATCCCCCTTTACCTCAACAACCTCACATTGCATATTTCTTTGTATTACATTTTTTATATCAATTGGACTTAACATTTAATTCCTCAACTTATATCCTGATTTTAACATTTGTATTGCGGCGAATGATAATGCAACAAAAAATAAAAATACAACAGCGAGGCTTATGTAGGGTGAAACATCTGATTGCCCAAAGAAACCAAATCTAAAACCATCAATCATATAAAAAAATGGATTTAATTGTGATACATTTTGCCATGCTAGAGGAAGTGAGTGAATCGAGTAAAAAACGCCCGACAAAAAAGATAACGGCATAATTACAAAATTACCAAAAGCTGCCATTTGATCAAATCTTTCTGCCCAAATTCCAGCAATGATGCCAAATGCTCCCAACAAGCCCCCTCCAAATATTGCAAAGCAAAAAACCATCCATGGATGTTCAATCGGAAGATCAACATAGATAAGAGCTAATAAATATATCACCAAGCCTACAAATAAACCCCTAAAAATCGCTCCCACAATAAATGCTATGAACAATTGTATATAACTTAATGGGGAAAGAAGAATAAATACAATATTTCCCATTACTTTTGACTGAATTAAGCTTGATGAACTATTAGCAAAAGCATTTTGCAATAAAGACATCATAATTAAGCCAGGTATCAAAAAGGACGTATATGTTACACCTTCATATACCTCCAATCTATCCTGAAGTACATGAGAAAAAATTACAAGATATAAAATACCTGTTATTACAGGGGCGGCAACTGTTTGAAAAGCTACCCTCCAGAATCTTATTAATTCTTTTTTTATTAATGTCCATGTTCCAATAAGTTGTATTTTAGGAGTTACCATCATATTATTTATTTGAATTAGTTAATTTTAAAAATACGTCTTCCAAATCAGAATCAACAGTTTGAATATCAGCAATCTCTACCCTTGATTCTTTTAGTGCCTCCGTTATTTCAGTAATATCTGTTATTCTTTTTAACTGAAATATAAAAGCATCCTCTACGATTTGATGGGGTATATGATCTATTTTTTGAGGTAATTTCTCCTCTCCCTTAAAATTAAGTTTTAATTTTAAATTTTTAGTGGCAAATTTTCTTAATAGATTTTTGGTGGTATCCATGGCAACAACCTTTCCTGCTCTTAACATTGCTACCGAATTACACAACTCTTGTGCCTCCTCAAGGTAATGAGTAGTTAACACAATAGTGTGCCCATCGTTATTAAGATCTTTAATAAACTCCCATAGTTTTTGTCTTAATTCAACATCTACACCAGCAGTTGGCTCATCTAAAACAATAACAGGTGGCTTGTGAACGAGCGCTTGGGCAATTAAAGCTCTTCTTTTCATTCCGCCTGAAAGCTTTCTCATATTTGTTGATGCCTTGTCAGTCAAATCAAGTCGTTCAATTACTTCATCAACCCAAACATCGTTTTCTTTACCTTTTCCGAAATATCCTGCCTGGAAACGTAACATTTCCCTGACATTAAAGAACGGATCAAACACTAATTCTTGAGGGACTATCCCAACTGAGTGCCGCGCTTCCTGATAGTTATTTTGAACGTCATATCCCATTACTGAAATTTTTCCAGTTGAAGGCTTTGCTAAACCAGCTAACATATTTATCAAGGTTGATTTTCCAGCTCCATTGGGGCCTAAAAGTCCAAAAAATTCCCCTTCTTTTATATTAAGCGTGATTCCGTTAACCGCCTTCAGGTCGCCATAGAATTTTTTAACATTTTTGTACGAAATAGCAGTTTTCATATTTGTAAGAATGAAGAGTTAAATAATTTGTTTAAGTTTAAATTAGGTTCTCGATACCATAAAGACTTGCGAGGGACTTTAAGCTTTCGGGGCTATTTTCTAAACTGAATTGTTTGCCGAATTTTTTAGCTTGACGTTTTTGTTCAAGAATAAAACTTATTATCGTCGTATCTATTTCCTTAACGAATGACAAATCTAGAATTATGGATTCTTTCCAATCATATTGGTTCACTTGATCAAGGATTGGTAATATTTCCTTAAAAGTAATATTTCCTTTTAGCAACCATTTTTTATCTTGTAATTCAATTGAAGTCATTTATTTTTCGTTTGACTCGTTTTTTTTAGCTAACGCCTTTATCAATGAATCCATACCGTTTCTTCTTATTTCACTTGCAAATTGGCTTCGATAATTAGTGACTAAACTAACTCCTTCAATAATAATATCAATAACTAACCAACCTTTCTCTTGTTTTGCCAATGCATAATCTACGGAAATTGGCTGTGCACCACTTTGTACAATTTCAGTTTTAACCGTTACAATTTTATCTGAGGATTTCATACGCATCGGTTTATATTCAATCTTTTGATTTTTATATTTTGATAAGGCAACCGCATAAGTTCGAAGTAGTAGATTTTTAAATTCATACTTAAATTGCGTTCTTTGCTCTTTGGTAGCCTTTCTCCATGCCTTTCCAAGAACAAGCCTTGCTATTCTCTCAAAATCAAAGTTTGGTAGGATTTTTTCTTCTGCTAGTTTATATATTTTATTTCTATCACCTGCTTGAATATCTTTATCCTGCTGTATTATTTTAATGACATCATCTGCAGTTTTTCTAACAATTTCATCTGGACCTGTATTTGCAAAGATATTTAAAGAAAAAAAGGTAATTACGATGAAATAAAGTAATTTTTTATACATATTTAATCTTCCTCTGCAGCCTTATTATATAAAAATTGACTGATTAATTTTTCCAGAACAACTGCATCTTGTGTCTGTGTAATTAAATCTCCATCCTCTAGATTTTCTAAATCCCCTCCAGCCTCAAGGCCAATATATTGTTCTCCCAACAAGCCTGCTGTATAAATATTGGCAAATGTATCTTTAGGAAAGATATATCTTGTATCCACTTTCATTTTAACAACTGCATGATAGGCCTCCGTATCAAAGACTATAGAATCTACTCGACCAACAACGACTCCTGCAGCCTTTACCGCTGCACGAGGTTTTAAGCCTCCAATATTTTCAAAGTTTGCGAAAACTTGGTAGGTTTCTTTAATAGAATTTGAAGTTAAATTACCAACCTTTGTTGCTAATCCAAACATAGCGGCAATCCCCAGAATTACAAAAATCCCTACCCAAATATCTAACTTAGCTCTCTCCATAATTTACTTTCCTATTTCCATCATTATTAAACAAACATAAAAGAAGTTAAAATAAAGTCTAATCCAAGAACAGCAAGAGAAGAAATTACAACTGTCCGTGTCGTAGCACGACTTACTCCCTCTGCTGTTGGAGGTGCATCAAAGCCCTCAAATAAAGCTATTATTGTACAAGCAAATCCAAAAACTATACTCTTAATTGCACCATCAACTATGTCATTACTAAAATCAACATTAGCCTGCATTTGTGACCAAAAAGATCCTTCATCTACACCAATAACTAAAACTGCAATGAAGTATCCTCCTAATATGCCCACCATAGAAAAAATGGTTGCCAATATTGGCATACTTATCATTCCTGCCCAAAACCTCGGTGCAATAATCCTAGCTACTGGGCTCACAGCCATAACCTCCATCGCAGATAATTGTTCTGTAGCCTTCATTAAACCAATCTCAGCTGTTATAGCAGTTCCAGCTCGTCCTGCAAATAACAGAGCTGTTACAACAGGGCCCAACTCTCTAACCAAAGCTAATGCCACAAGCACACCGATGGCTTCTGATGAACCATATTTTTCTAACGTATAGTATCCTTGCAAGCCCAATACCATGCCCACAAAAAATGCAGATACCACAATAATTATTAGAGATAATACCCCCGTAAAATATATTTCTCGAATTGTGAGATGAATTCTTTTAAAGCTATCTCCAGAATAAATTAGCACCAAAAAAAATAAACGGGTTCCTGCTCCCAATCTTGCCATTTTTCTTCTGAACGTTGAGCCAATACCTTCTATAAAATTTAAGATCTTATTCATAATTGAAGATCAACTTTGTATGAAGGTGCTTCCACATGAAATGGAACTGGGCCATCCTTTTCAGAATGAATGAATTGTCTAACGAATGGTAGTCTCGATGCAAGTAATTGTTTTGGAGTTCCCTCTGCAGCAATTTTTCCATCAGCAAGGAAATAAATATAATCTGCAAACGAAAAAGTTTCTGCTACGTCATGCGTCACAATAATTGATGTGGCTCCCAATGCGTCATTGAGGGATCTTATAAGGTCACAAATAACTGCCATAGAGATTGGATCTAATCCAGCGAACGGTTCGTCGTACATGATGATATCAGGATCGAGGGCAATAGCTCTTGCAAGAGCGACCCTACGAGCCATTCCGCCTGAAAGTTCTGAAGGCATTTTTTTTTGTGCACCCCTCAAACCAACAGCATTTAATTTCAGCAGTACCAAATCCTTAATAATATTTTCTGGAAGATTGGTATGTTCTCTCATTGGAAATGCGACATTTTCGTATACAGAAAGATCGGTAAACAATGCTCCATGCTGAAATAACATCCCCATTTTTCTTCGAACATTATATAAACCGTCTCTATCTTGCTCATGGACAACTTGCCCATCAACAATTACTTTTCCAGATTTTGGAATTAATTGACCAGCAATTAATTTTAATATGGTTGTTTTACCGCATCCACTTCCGCCCATTATCGCAGATACTTTTCCACGGCTAAACTTCATATTAATATTTTTATGCAAGGAGGAGCTCCCATAACCAAAGCTCAAATCATCTATAGTTATTAATTCATCCATTTTGCTCTTTAAAACTGTTGAGTATTTGAACTATTTTAACTGATAATTTAAATTATCAAAGCTCTCCGTATGAATGCAAACCAGATAAAAATAGATTAACTCCCAAAAAGCAAAATGTTGTAATTACAAGCCCTGCAATAGACCACCAGGCAAGAATATTTCCCCTAAGCCCTTTGATTAATCTCAAATGAAGCCAAGCTGCATAATTTAACCATACAATTAATGCCCATGTTTCCTTTGGGTCCCATGACCAATATCCTCCCCAAGCTTCGGCTGCCCATACAGCTCCCAAAATAGTGGCAATAGTAAAGAAAATGAATCCAATAGCAATGAGTTTATAAGTCATATCATCTAATATTTCTTTTGCAGGAATATATTTTTGCCAAAATTTACTATCAGCTAAAAGATATGCGACCGAAACCATTGCAGCTATAGCAAATGCTCCATAGCCAATAAAATTTGCAGGGACGTGAATTTTCATCCAATAAGATTGGAGTGCTGGAACAAGCGGTTGGATTTCATCAGCTCCTCTAGTAAATGTGTACCATAATAAAAAAGCTACAGCGACGTTGATTATAATCATCACAAAAGAACCAAGTTTTTTAGTATTTAATTTTTCTTCATAATATAAGTAGATTAAAGCCGATATTAAACAAAATAAAACAAATACTTCATACAGATTACTTATTGGAATATGTCCTATATCTATGCTTATTAAATATGACTCAAACCATCTCACCAATAAACCTGAAGTGGCAAACGTTGCTGCAGCCCAAATCAAAAAGGAGGCAAAATTTCCGTAAAATTCTTGTTTAACAAACATATAAAACCAATAAATTATAAGGCCCAAAGGAAAAAGTGCACTCATCCACATAATTGAGGATTGACTTGATAAAAAATACTTTAAGATAAAGTTTGAGTTAGCTTGACTAATATCGCCTTGATACAAATAAATACTTAAGAAAGCTAAAGCAAAAGAGGCTAGAAAAAAATGTTTAAATCTATTCCATTTCATCCCCAAATAGGAAAAACCCACGACAGCGGCAATCAAAATACCGACTTCATATTTATCCATATAAATGTGGAAATTGGTAAGCGCAACTATACCTAATAACGAAAGAAGCGCTGTAAATATATAATTATAAAAATTTACTTTCATGAAATTACCTTATTTTGAGTAAAAGTCTTTAATTTCCTCTTTTGTTTTATAAACAAATTTTTCAAAATCTATCTGGTCCCTATTGCTTGCAAAGGCCAAAATTAAATTTTTGGAATCACTTTTTTTCATAATCCATAGCCTTATTTCCTGAATATATAGCATACAAAATATTCCTATAACGAGCATAATAGAACCAAGATAGACCCAAAATTGACCTGGGGATTTTGTAAGTTGTAATCCACTCGCTTGGACTTGTTCAAAGTCTTTTAATTCAACCCAAAAATTACTTCCGTAAAAGAAGCTATCACTGTATGCATTTAGAGCATCTTGCGTAAAAACTCCTTCATTATCAAAATTAAATTTAGTGAAATCCGGATTATTTTCCCTATAATTTGAAATAATTTTGTCGCCGATTAAATATATTATTTTAATATAGGTGTTGGCTACTTGTTCTTGATTTTGTAAAGGAACATTCTGATCGATATTGGAAGCAATACTGTTATAACCTCCAGTAATAAAACTTTGCCATATAGCAAGGAAACTTTTTGTAACCTCATTTTTGTTTTCACTAAGCTCTGCAGTATTTTCTTCTGATATGCTTTTAATAGCTAAATTGACTTGTTTAGAATTAATCATTAGATCTTTAAAAATCATAAATCCATCGAGTGTTCGATCAGCATCAGCTGGTATTCTTAAAAACTTAAACTCTTCTTGAGGGGTGTTTCGCATACCACTCATAAAGAAGTATCTTTCATCCAGGAATAAAGGATATTGATAAGTTTCATATTCACGAGCCTGTCCTGAGTCGTTTCTAATTTTGTATCTATAATTAGGTCCGACATTTTTCGGTTTCATTTCACCATCTAATTGAACATCTAAAATATTAAATAATCTAAAATCTTCAAACTCAAAATTCATTTTTTGATTATCAACAATCAATTCATTATGCTTAAAAATCTCTGCTCTCATTGGTATAGGTTTTGAATTTCCATACATGTCATACAGTGCTAAATTAAGTTTGGAGCCACCGTCTTGAAAATCTGACTGGTATATAGTTACCCCATCGTAATACAAAGGTTTATTTACACTTATTTTTTTTTGTATAACCTCACCATTGTTCTTACTTTTAATCATTAAATCACTCTCAAAGGATTTTGGTTGGCCAGACGAATAGTGCTCAATATTAAAATCTTTTAAAGAAACGGTAAAAGGTAGATCTTGAATCATATAGCCATCTTTTACAGGAATAACACCGACCCCCTGACTTTCTCCTTCAACTAACAGCATATTTGCTCTAAAAGAGAAATTTGACGTATCCAACCAACTTTTTTTGGATATTTCAGAAATTGGTTTATCTAGAAATTCAATTTGCTTTGAACCAATAGATTCTTGAAACTTGAAGATTAAATTTCCATCCATCAAACCTCCAACACTTATTATTATTATCGCTAAATGGGTAAAAATATAACCTAACTTTTGATAGTCCCCTTTCTTTGCAACTATTAATTCATCTCCATTGTTTATTAATTTTTCCTTAGTCTTAAATTGATGCTGATTTAAAAGTTTGATTAGGTCTTTTTTCTTAAAATCACTAAATGGAATTTCAAAGGAATATTTATATGATTTCAACGATTTTTCTTTAACATTATCTTGGAAATGTTTAAATTCCTTTACAATTCTTGGAGAGTTTCTATAAACACATAAGCTGGTCGAGGAAACTAAGAATAAGAGAATAAGAAGAAACCATGATGCTTGATATACATTGTATAAATTCAATATCTCAAAAAATTCAAACCAAAATTGTCCAAACTTAATAATATAGGATTCGTACGACTGGTTCTGTTTTAGAACAGTTCCAATAATAGAAGCTATACCTACTATAGATAGCATAGATATAGCAAATCTCATTGAGCTCATCAACTGTGAGAATGTCATTATTTTTTTAGTTGGATTATTCAAATGTGTAATTAATTTGAGTCTCTAATAAAAGGGAGATTATGACTAGAAATAGATTGTGAAGTTGCAAATAGTTATTAGATAAAAAATTATCTTAATCCCTGTATATAATCCGCAACAGCTTGCATTTCTTCTTCGGTTAATTTTTGTGCAATTGTTCTCATTACCTTCGCAGAATCATTTGCTCTTTTCCCAACACGAAAAAGATTTAGCTGAGAAACAGTATATTCACTATGTTGAGCATTGAGTCTAGGGTATGTATCTGGAATACCATGTCCAGCTGGACCATGACAACTCGCGCAGGCTGGGATACCTTTTTTGGATAATCCAGCTCGAAATATTTTTTCCCCAAGAGAATCTATTCCATTTTCTTTGGCCATTGATAAGGTAATTTTTTGATTAGAAAAATACGTTCCTAAATTAATCATATCTTGTTCTGTTAAAGTAGCGACCATACCAGCCATTACTGCATTATCTCTTTTACCGCTTTTAAAATTCATGAGCTGTTTTGTAATATAAGCTGCATGCTGACCAGCTAATTTAGGATTGACTGAAATTGCACTGTTGCCATCTGCACCATGGCATGCGATACATAGATTATTAATTATTTTTTTTGCAGATTGCAAATCTTTTGATGAAAGAGGCTCGGCGCCCAAGAAATGCACAATAAACATCAAAGATACACCAAATAAAGATAACGCTGATTTCATACTTTATCCATCCTATTAACAATTGTGACATTCTAACTAAATTAAGTTCAACGTGATAGCATTAACGCTTAAGTAATTAGGAAAAAAGATGTCTTTTTTACAAAATGCCAAATTTACTATATCAGTAAATAATTTTAATGAGTTACCTGAGGACACAGGTCGTGAGATCGCATTTGCTGGGCGTTCAAATGCAGGAAAATCAAGTTCAATTAATACAATAAGCAATCAAAATAGATTGGCTTATGTAAGTAAACAACCGGGGCGAACTCAACTTATTAATTATTTTACTATTGGAGAGGATAAAGCTTTGGTTGACCTTCCAGGTTATGGTTACGCAAAAGTCCCTTCTTCAATGCGTAAGCATTGGCAAACAATCCTTCCAGCATATCTCCAAGAACGTCAGTCTTTAGTCGGACTTATAATTGTCATGGATATTAGACGCCCCTTAACAGAGCTTGATACTAGAATGCTCGATTGGTTTGCTCCACGGCAAAAACCTATTCATATTTTACTTACAAAAAGCGATAAGCTCTCTCGAGATAAATCCCATCAAGCATTGTTTAAGACAGAAAAGATTGTTAAAGAAAAATGGGCTGATTTTTATCAAACGCCTTGTTCAATTCAATTATTTTCTAGTTTAAAAAAAACTGGTGTTGCAGAGGTAGATAAAGTGATTCAACATTGGTTAACACTTTAAAAAAATAATATCCCAAACTTTATGGCCTAAATTCACCCCTCTTTTTTCATACTTTGTATAAGGCCTGTAATCAGGTTTATTATGAAATTTATTTCCTTTGAGACTCAGATTCTTACATTGCCTACTTTCATCTAGAATCCAATCAGCGTAGTCCTCCCAATCTGTAGCTATATGAATATATGCTTTTTCTTTTAATTTTAAAGCTAATTTATTAAGAAAATCCGCTTTTATAAGTCGTCTTTTATTATGTCTTTTTTTATGCCAAGGATCTGGGAAAAAGATATGTATTCCATCCAAGCTTCTATTTGCAATCATTTTTTCAATAACCTCTACTGCGTCATGTTGAATGATTTTTAAGTTTGATATGCCAAGCTCTTTGATCTTGTTTATAAGATTTCCAACGCCTGGCGAATGTACCTCAATCCCAATGAAATTTATATGCGGTAAATTAAAAGCTATATCTGCTGTTGAATCACCCATTCCAAAGCCAATCTCTAAAATTATCTCATTCTTTTGTAATGGAAATATTGAGTCCCAACTAATTAATTCATCTGCTAAAGGTATGATCAATTCATCACCAAAATTTTGAATGGCTTCTGACTGATGCTTTGTCAATCTTCCCTGACGAAGCACATAACTTCGTATTGGCCTTATTTTATTTTTAATATTTTCCATTTTTACTTAATAGCTTTACCACCTTCCGTATCTAGGACTTCCTTCATTGCACGATTATCTTGCCTCAAACAATTAAGATTATAAATTACCGATTCTTGCTGTTTAATGAGGATATCAAAACCTCTTTGTAAAATAATAACTATCACGATAAGTCCAGTTATTAAAATGATATTAGTTGCTGCTAAAGAAGCTAAATCCATATATTATCCTTTCAATATTTGTTTATACGTTTGTTAAATTTTACCTTCTGCTTAGATTATAATGAATAAAATAATAAAAAATTCCATATGAAAAAAACAAAACGTATCGCATTAATAACTGGTGGGGCAAAAAGAATTGGTGCCGCAATTGCACGACATCTTCATCATTGTGGAGTTAACGTTATGATTCACCATAATCAATCTTCAATAGATGCTAAAAATCTCGTAGCCGAACTTAATAATTTAAGAGCTGATTCTGCTGCAACTATTCAAGCTGATCTTTTAGATCAAGAATCTTTCAGCTATTTAATAAAAGAGGTAATAAATATTTTTGGACAATTAGATTTCTTAATTAATAATGCCTCGACTTATTACGCTACTCCGATTGATTCCTTAAATGAGTCAAGCTGGAATGATCTTATTGGAACTAATCTTAAAGCTCCACTATTGTTGAGTCATCATGCAGCTAAGTATCTAAAGAAAACGAAGGGATCTATTGTTAATATAACCGATGCTCAAATTCACAATCCTAAAAAAAATTACATAATATATTCTATAGCTAAAGCAGGGCTTGCCACTCTTACTAAATCTCTTGCAAAAGAACTTAGTCCTGAAATTAGAGTGAATGCTGTCGCACCTGGTGCAATTTTATGGCCTGAATCTAACCTAGAATTTGATGATGATTATAGGAATAAAGTAATTTCACAAACACTTTTAAAAAGAACTGGAGGTCCAGAAGATATTTGTAAAGCTATAGAATTTTTCCTACTTCATGCTCCATATGTTACAGGGCAGACTCTCAGCATTGATGGAGGAAGAAAGTTTTCATAGAATTGAAGCTCTTTTAATTTTAAAAAATAGAAAATTTTAGGCTTAGTAAAATAATTTTTTCCATATTATCTTGAATTGTTTTTCATTTCTACTTATGATGCCTAGTCTTAAATAAGTAAAAAAAACTTAAATGGCTAAACTATTAATTGTTGAATCTCCTTCAAAAGCAAAAACTATTGGTAATTACTTAGGTAAGGAATACCATGTTCTTGCATCATATGGTCATATAAGAAATCTCCTTCCAAAATCTCAAGGCGTTGATACTTCCGACTTTGCGATGAAATATGAAATTGGATCGAGAAGTAAGAAGTATATCGATGCTATCTCAAAAGCAGCAAAAAATTCTGATGAAATATTATTAGCAACCGATCCTGATAGAGAGGGAGAAGCCATCGCATGGCATATTCTTGAAGTGCTCAATGCCAAAAAAATCATTAAAGGGAAAAAAATAAGTCGTATAATTTTTGGTGAGATAACTAAGTCTGCAATAATTGATGCATTATCAAGTCCAAGAGAAATTGCGCAAGCACTCGTGCAAGCTCAGCAGGCCAGGCAAGCACTTGATTACTTAATTGGTTTTAACCTTTCCCCATTATTATGGTCTAAAATTCGTTACGGCCTATCTGCTGGAAGAGTCCAAAGTCCTGCATTAAGACTTATCGTTGAGAGAGAAGAGGAAATCGATGCCTTTGAGAGTAAAGAGTATTGGAGTATTCATCTTGATGCGACAAAAGATAAAGCAAAGATACCCTCAAAACTAAGCATACTCAATAATGAAAAGCTGGAACAATTTACTATAACCTCTGCTGCTCAAGAGAAAAAAATTGTTGGAGAATTATTACTTAAAAGTTCAGGTAAAGTAAGCGTCTCTCGAGTCGATAAAAAACAAAGAACTAGGAATCCTGCTGCACCTTTTACAACATCTACCCTACAACAACAAGCTGTTCGTAAACTGGGGTTTACTACCAGAGGGACTATGATGACAGCGCAGCAATTATATGAAGGCATTAATATTAGCGAGGGTACGGTAGGGCTCATAACTTATATGCGGACTGATTCTATGAGCTTATCAAACGAATCCACATCCCAAATAAGAAAATATCTAGAAACAAATTATGCTAAAGAATTTTTTCCTCAAAAAGCTATTGGATACAAAACAAAAGCAAAAAATGCTCAAGAGGCTCATGAAGCTATAAGACCAACAAATATTGAAAGAACACCGCAAAGTTTAAAACCATACCTCTCAGAACAACAATTTAAATTGTATGAAATTATATGGAAAAGAACACTTGCTTGTCAGATGTCTCCAGCGATCTTTGATGCTGTCAGTATTGATCTAGAGGTGGGGCAAGGAGAGAGTGTGTTTAGAGCAACTGGTCAAACCCTTAAGTTTGCAGGATTTATGTCAGTCTACTTAGAAGAGCAAGATGAGTCACAAAAGGATGATACTGAAACTTCAATATTTCCTGATTTAGAAGTAGGTGAAACATTATTGGTAGATAAAATTATGGGTATACAACATTTTACAGAGCCACCGCCGCGATTCACAGAAGCAAGTTTAGTCAAAACCTTAGAAGAATATGGTATTGGAAGGCCCTCTACTTATGCCAGTATTATATCTACACTTCAAGATAGGGAATATGTTTTACTTGATAAGAAAAGATTTACTCCAACTGATGTTGGTAAAGTGGTTAATAACTTCCTTACTGAACATTTTACAAATTATGTTGATTATGATTTCACTGCTAATCTGGAAACCCAGCTCGATGATATTGCAGCCGATAAAAAGGATTGGCTAAAAGTTATTCGAAGTTTTTGGGATCAATTCATAAAAGAAGTAAAAGAGAAAAGTGATCTTGATAGAACCAAGATTACGCAAAAAGAGATTGGAGAAGATTGTCCAAAATGCGGTAAACCACTTCTTTCAAAATTAGGTAAAAGAGGAAACTTTGTTGCTTGCTCAGGATATCCTGATTGTGATTTTACGAAAAATTCAAATGGTGATCTTCCGCAAGAACCTAAAATTATTACGCATGATGAATCATCCAAAGAAGCAATATACCTTCTTGTAGGACCATATGGGCCATATCTTCAGCTGGGGATGCCAGAAGAAGGAAGTAAAATAAAACCAAAAAGAACTACCATCCCACCTGAGATAGCTTTAGCTGATTTAGATGAATCAATAGCAAAAAAACTTATTTCTTTACCAAGAGATTTAGGAGAACATCCGGAGACAAATAAACCAATCATTGCCAATATTGGGCGCTTTGGACCTTATGTAAATCATAATGGGAAATTTAAATCCATCCCTAAAACAGAAAATATTTTTGAAATATCCCATGAATATGCTGTTGAGTTACTGAAACCACTAAAAAAAGTAGGAGTTGACCCCGAAACTAACAGCTCTATTGAAATTTATAAAAGCCGATTTGGATTTTACATGCAAATGAACTCGACTAAAGTAAATCTATCGAAAGATACGGACCTCGATTCCATATCTATAGATAAAGCTTTAAAAATGCTAAGTAAAAAAGCTAAAGAGGATATCAAAAAGAAAGAAGCAGAAAAGAAAGCTAAAAAATCAAAAAAGACTAAGAAGGTTGCATGATTATATTTTTGAATTGTGTTGAAGCTCGAGATTGATTTATATTTTTTTCCATCCACTTTCTTATTCTCTTAGCATCTGCAATACGAGTGTATTTTCCATATGAATCAAGCAATACAATAATTACAGGCTCTTTATTAATTATTGTTTGCATAAGTAAACATCTCCCAGCTTCCCTAATAAAGCCTGTTTTTGACAAACCAATATTCCACTGCCCTTTTCTAACCAAGCTATTAGTATTTGAAAAGCCAAGTAATCGTTTACGTTTTCCTATTTTTACATTTCCTTTTGGATTGGTGCTTAGTTCCCTTATAAGAGGATATTGATAAGCAGCTCTTGCCATTCTTACTAAATCTCTTGCAGTTGAAATATTTCTTTTATCGAGACCAGTTGGGTCCTCAAATCTACTATTATGCATACCTAGCTTAAGTGCTTTTACATTCATTGCTTTAATAAAAGCTCTCTTGCCTCCTGGATAAGATCTACTTAGTGCAGATGCAGCACGATTGTCTGACGACATTAAAGATATAGAAAGTAATTGAAATCTAGAAAGTTTGGTCCCGATTGGTATTCTTGATCCTGTCCACTTTAATCTATCAATATCTAATTTTGAGATCTTTACTTTTTCTTGAAGATTAATACCTGAATCGATTATAACCATAGCTGTCATTAATTTAGTTAATGAGGCTATGGAAGTTTTTGTATAAGCTTTTTTTTGATAAATAACTTTATCAGAATCTTGATGCACTACCATCGCCATAGCAGACCTTACATCAGGTGATTTTTTATTCTTTGCAAAAACAAGGTTGGAAGTTGGTAGGAGGAAAAATGTTATGAGCAGAAATTGAATTAATGATTTAAGCACACTCTACCTTATTTGATTGTTTAACAAGATGATATACAATCATGCAAAACTTGTCACTTGAATTTTTATATAAGGTGTAAAAATGTTTTCAATTGAAGAAATGCAGTTTTCCAAAGAGCATATATGGTTAAAAAAGATTCAGTCAAATGAATACTATTTAGGCATAACTGACTTTGCACAAGACCTTCTAGGTGATATTGTTTTTGCTGACATTAAACTCAATCAAAAGACAACATCTGGAAGTGCGCTGGGGTTTATTGAATCAGTGAAAACATCCTCAGATATTATAAGTCCTGCTGATGCAGAGGTAATTGAAATAAATCCATTACTGAGCAAATCAATTGAGCAAATCAACGAAAAACCTTATGAAACTTGGTTATGCAAAATTACTACTTCTGATAGTGATGTGATAAATCTTTTAAGTCATGAGGAGTATCAAGCATTAATTAAAGATTAAAATCAGAACTATCAATCGCCTCCAATTTGTACCCACAATCTTTGTAAAATAAAAATCGTTTTCTTGCAATAGCTTTATCAGTTTCTCGTATTCCAACCAGTTCATAAAATTTTTGATATCTACTAAAATATTCAATAGTTTGATTTGTTCCATTTATCAAAATATCATCCATTAATTGAGCATCACTACCCAAACAAATTCGATTCATCTTTTCTGATTTTTTAATTTGATGAGGATAAAAAGAATGAATTTCTTTACTCCATAACATTTGGGAAAAGTTATTGATTGCTGAATCGTCATCAAGATAAACAAGTGATGACCTATTTTTATTAAAACTACTTATTACAATCTTATAAATTATTAAATTTATATCAGAAATGTTGAAAAGAAACTGTATATTAGTCAATTTACTAGATATTAAACTGCACGATCAATTAAAAACTGACTAAGCATAGGAACCGGTCTTCCTGTTGCACCTTTACTCTTTCCTGAGGTATTAGCTGTTCCTGCGATATCTAAGTGCGCCCAATTATATTTCTTGGCAAACCGCGATAAAAAACATGCCGCAGTAATACTACCGCCAGCGCGACCACCTATATTAGCCATATCAGCAAAATTACTGTCAAGTAAACCTTGATACTCATCCCATAATGGAAGAGGCCAAGCTTTATCTAAAGACTTTATTCCTGATTCTTCTAATTCATCTGATAGCGATTTATCATTACTGAAAAGACCTGTAGCATAGTTACCCAATGCTATGACACATGCACCTGTAAGGGTTGCGACATCTATTACAATTTCAGGTTTATACCTCTCTGCATAAGTTAATGCATCGCACAATATTAGTCGACCTTCAGCATCGGTATTTAAAATTTCAATAGTCTGTCCTGACATACTAGTTACAATATCAGCGGGTTTGACTGCCATACCATCAGGTAAATTTTCACATGATGGAATCAGGCAAACTACATTTAAAGGCAGATTCAATAAACCTATGGTGTGCATTACTCCTAAAACAGAAGCTGCTCCACACATATCATATTTCATTTCATCCATATTTAAACCTGGTTTTAAAGAAATACCTCCTGCATCAAATGTAATTCCTTTACCAACTAGTACAATTGGTTTTTGATTTTTCTTTCCCTTATTATGTTCAAGTACAATGAATTTTGGAGCTTCTCTACTACCTTTGGCGACAGATAAAAAAGATCCCATTTTTAACTTTTCAATCTGTTTTTGATCCAATATTTTTGCTTGCATTTTAAATTGTTTAGCAATTTTCTTTGCGGTATTTGCAAGATAAGTTGGAGTACAAATGTTTGGTGGCAGATTACCGAGGTCTTTTGTAAGATTGGCACCTAAAGCAACTGCTTCGCCATGTTTGCGGCCTAATTTTACATATTTAGAATTTAAGCTTTCACATTGCAAGCAAATATTTAAATTATGTATAACTTTCTCTTTTGTTTTTAATGAATTAATTTCATAAGTGGAATTTATAACTTCCCTAACAATAAATTCTGATGCACTTTGAATGCTAATTTGATTATTAATAAATTGCTCTATAGGTAAAATAACATTCTTACTTTTTAAATTCTTCAAAGTTCTAACTACATTTTGAGTAATTTTTATTAATTTTTTATAACTAAAAGTATTTGTATCTCCTGTTCTTACAAGAATAATCCGCTCAAAATCTTTGCTTCCGTGCACTAATAAAATTGATCCAACATCTCCTAGTAAATCTTTTGATGAGATAATATTGGATAAGTAGGTGGTGCACGACGGCTTTAATTTTGACTTATTAATGATTTGATTTTTATCGTTAACAGCTATTATGATAATATCAGCTGATATATCCATGATTGAGTCAGTTTTAATGTTAAATTTCATTTATTATCCTTTTTTAGAATCTCATTTATTTTCAAATGCTTTTTAAGAAGTCTTTAACCAGAGAGTTATTTTACACATCACTATCAACAATCCTTATCTTATCTGGAATTGTTATTGCTCAAAGGGCAGTAATCATTTTTCGTTTCGCTGCTAAAGGAAGTATACCAAATGATGCAATTGACACCGTACTAGTTTTTAATCTTCTAAAACATATGCCGCTTTTATTATCATTAACTGTCTTTATTACTATATTGATGACGTTGAGCCGCTGGTACAAAGACAGTGAGATGATTATATGGTTCAGTTCAGGACTTGGTCTTTATAGTCTCGTAAGGCCAGTAGTAACTTTTTGTATTCCAATTATTATTCTCATTGCGTCACTTTCCCTTTTTATCAGTCCCTGGGCTGTTCAAAAGGCTGAAGAATATAAAAGTGGTCTAAAAAATAGAGATGAAATTGCAACCATTACTCCTGGAACCTTTAAAGAATCAAAATCAAGTAACAAATTATTTTATGTAGAAGGATTTAATTCAATTGGTAACTCAGTAAAAAATATTTTTATTCAATCTGAGCAAAATGGAAAATTAGGAGTAATTGTTTCAACTGAAGGAAAAAGAATTATAGATTCAAAAGGAAATGATTACATTGTATTGAAGAATGGTAAACGTTATGAAGGAATGAAAAATACAAAAGAGTTTTCAAGAACTACCTTCGATGAATATGGTATTTTAATCGAAAAGGATGTACCAAAGATGATTAATGTTGGGGCTAGTGCTGGAATTATTGAGGCAACACCAACATTGGCTTTAATATTAAATCAACAGAAAAATAATAAAAAACAGTATCTGGCTGAATTAATGTGGCGAATATCATTACCCCTTTCAACTTTATTACTAATTTTCTTAGCTATACCATTGAGCTTCATCAATCCTAGAACAGGAAGATCTTTTAATATTATGATTGCGGTATTTATTTTTGTTATTTATAACAATTTTCTTGGAATTTTTCAAAGCCTTATCTCTGTCGGAAAAATTCCATTATGGCTAGGATTTTTTCCTATTCATATTATTTTTGCTCTTACAGGCATATATTTACTATATCGACGGTCCCTAAATTTACCATTATTTCCAGCTAGGTTTATAAAAATAAAATGATTTTAGTCAGATATATTAATAGAGAATTTTTCATCGGTATCTCAATGATTATGCTTGGCTTAATAAGCTTGTTTGCTTTTTTTGACTTTATCCAAGAAATAGGAGATCTAGGAAAAGGATCATATGGAATATTACAAGCTATTACATATGTAATATTGAGTATTCCAGGACATATTTATGAAGTTGTGCCTTTGGCAGTTCTAATTGGATCAATGTACACAATTGGGCAACTATCTTATAACTCAGAACTGAATGTTATTAGAGCCAGTGGTTATTCGATAAAAAAAATTGCAATATCATTAATGTATGTTGGAGTAATATTTTCTTTTTTTACTATAATAATTGGTGATTTAATTGCCCCCCATTCAGAAAAAAATGCGCAACAAATTAAAATTGGATCAACAAACTCAAGTGTTAGTCAAGAATTTAGTTCAGGATTTTGGATTAAAGATGGAAATAATTTTGTTAATATCGAAAATGTTTTGCCTGATTCTTCATTAGAACAAATTCATATTTATGAATTTGATGAAAGCTTTAATCTTAGAACCATTATAAATGCTAAAAAGGGTTCTTTTGAAAAGGGAGAATGGAAACTAAAAGATATCAAGCAAACAATTCTTAATAATGATTCAGTTATGACTAAAACCATAGCCACTGGAAGCTGGAAATCATTAATGCGGCCTGAAATGATGAATGCCCTTATAATTTCTCCACAAAAAATGTCATCAATTAATTTATTAAAATTTATAAATTATTTAAAAAAGAATAACCAAAAATCAACAAAATATGAAGTTGCTTTATGGGAAAAATTAATCCATCCATTAATGCCTTTAGTCATGATTATTTTCGCTATTCCATTTGGTTTTTTACAGGAGCGATCAGGTGGAAAGTTCTTTAAAATGTTTGTGGGTATTATAGTTGGAATTATTTATCAAATTTTAAATACGATGATTAGACATTTAAGTCTTTTAAATGATTGGCAACCTTTTATCAGCTCACTTGTTCCAACTCTTATCTTTCTCTCAATAGGGATTTTTTTAATTAATAAGTTTGAGTATAAATAATTTCCGATTTTAAAATCATATCGTGAATGTATTTTTTCCCACCAAAAAAAATAACCAAATAAAAAGAAAAAAATAAAATAAGGCCAATACTCGCTAATACATACCTATATATATAAAAGGTTATTTTGAATTCTTTTGGGGGTAATAATTTTAATTTCCATGCTCTCATTGCAAGAGTTTGTCCTCCATTCACCCAAGAATAAATAAAATAGGTACCTGATGATAGCCATAAAATAAATCCTAACAAACTTGAATTAATTGTATAGCTATCCCC
>ERZ802830.1482-NODE-1482-length-22375-cov-19.0718_pt1 | contig 22375 bp, 13 predicted proteins | sample MGYA00345654_ERZ802830 | MGnify/ENA primary metagenome ERZ802830 (study PRJEB30503, sample SAMEA104212375) | marine metagenome | biome: Westerlies Biome; feature: [SRF] surface water layer (ENVO:00010504) within the epipelagic zone...; material: water...
TTCTGTATTTGAGTGTATTTAGCTGGCTGTATGGGCTCATAGCTGTGGGGATAATCACCGCTGGAATTCTTTTTTTACAACGCTCAAAATGGCTTACCATTGTTTCGGTAATTATGGGTTCTGCAACGGTCGTCGTGGTACAATTAGCCTTAACAAAAATACTTCAACCACATCAAGTTGCTCGAGTAATTGCTTTTACCAATCCATCCTATGATCCAACAGGTGCGGGATGGAATGTAATACAGGCTAAAACAGCTATTGGTTCTGGTGGATGGACAGGGAAAGGATTCCTTGAGGGTACTCAAACCCAACTTCGTTTTTTACCAGAACAGTGGACTGACTTTATATTTTGTGTAGTAGGAGAAGAATTTGGTTTCTTGGGGGCTTCTATACTCATCGTGGTTTTTATGCTTTTCTTACTTCGTTTATTGCAATTATCTATTAATCATAAAAATCCCTTTGCACAATTGGTCACTCTTAGTGTCGCTGCGGTCTATTTTATGCACTTTTTTATCAATGTTGGAAGTGCAACGGCATTATTACCGGTTATAGGGATCCCACTACCCTTTATTAGTTACGGTGGCTCTGCATTTATCGCAAATACACTCATGCTTGCGATTTGTTTAAATATGGATTTGTATAAAAGGGAGTTCAGTATCTACAGCTAAGTAGATGGACTTACACTCAAGAACCCTGTGCAGGGATTGTACCAATCAACCAGTTGAAAAAAATTCCTACATACATTGAGGAGCCTACAGTTTAAATGATCGGGCCTTCGTCGTACCTAAACTAAAACTAGTTCGGTGAACAGGGGTATAGCCATATTTTTTCAAAGCTTGCCTATGTGCATTGGTCGGATATCCAACATTATTATCCCACCCGTACTCTGGAAACTCTAGGTGTAAGCTAGCCATAAGTTCATCTCGATAAACTTTGGCAATGATAGAAGCAGCGCCTATAGAGGCACTTTTACGATCTCCCTTTACAATACATTGATGAGCTAAAAGTGTTGGCACATAACGATTACCATCAACCAATAAATAGTCGGGATTGGCACCTGTAGACGTAGCACAGCTATTCATAGTTTCTAAACTCGCCCAAAGTATATTAAGCCGATCTATCATAGCTAAATCACCCTCTTGAATAGTCCAGTAGAGAGCTTTTTTCTTTATCTCTTTCGATAGACGCAAACGTTCTGACAAAGATAATTTCTTACTATCCTGAATACCTTCAATAGGGTTATTTGGGTCAAGAATAACCCCCGCAGCCACTACAGGGCCAGCCAAACAACCTCTACCAACTTCATCTAGACCCATAACCCGTCGAAAGCCTTCTTGCCATAATGTACGTTCGATTTCTAGTCTACTCATATGGGCAATTAGATTGGATGTTGAGATAGAAATATTGGTTTAATTAACAATATGAGGAACGAGTTAGAATTCATAAATGGTTATCTTATTATGAAATACAAATATACTCATTGGAAACAAGTAAAACCTGTGTCGGGTAAGAACCCATTTGAGACCTTACTGGATTTATTCCAACAACTTTTGACCATTGCCAGTGGTGATGTATCACAATCACTTAAATGGCTAACCAATTTAGATAAGGAGTATGAAATAACGGACAGTTTTGAGGAAAATTATAGCCTGGCTGATTTTATCCAAGATTTAATTGACAAGGGATATATCGATCAGGATGATGACACCAATGCCATGGTCATTACTCCAAAAACTGAAAAAAGCCTGCGAGATCGCTCTTTAAATGAAATATTTAGCAGCTTGCGAAAGGGAGGACAGGGCGATCACAAAACTAATTTTAATGGGACTGGCGTAGAACGACAGTCAGAAACAAGACCTTGGAATGGTCATGAAGAACTCGTCAATTTAGATACAACGGGCACAATGATTAATATGCTAAAGCATAGTAGTATTGATGCATTGAATTTGTCGGAGGATGACCTGCAGGTATATGAAACAGATTATCATACACAAGTTTCCACTGTACTCTTAATTGACTTAAGCCATTCTATGATTCTATACGGTGAGGACCGAATTACACCGGCAAAAAAAGTTGCTATGGCTTTGTCTGAATTAATCATGCGTAGCTACTCAAAAGATACCTTAGACATTGTGGCTTTTGGCAATGAGGCATGGCATATTTCAGTAAAAGACCTACCCTACTTGAAAGTCGGGCCTTATCACACCAACACCAAACAGGGTTTAGAAGTAGCTCGTCATATACTGCAGCGCAAAAAGTTTGCAAATAAACAAATATTCATGATCACAGATGGGAAGCCTTCTTGTATGTTTGAGAATGGTAAACTCTACAAAAACAGCTTTGGATTGGATAGGAAAATTGTCAATAAGGTATTAGATGAAGCAGTTAAATGTAGAAGAGAGAAAATCACCATAACAACCTTCATGATAGCCTCAGACCCTTATTTACAGCATTTTGTACGTGAAATGACCGAAGCTAATAAAGGGAAAGCTTATTTTTCTAGCTTGGACAATTTAGGTGGGTTTATTTTCGAAGACTACATTAAAAATAGAAAACGCCGGGTACATTAACTGCATACCCAGCGTTTTAAAAATTTTCTCACTTACGTTCACTTGAGTTTGACGTCAAGCAGTTACAAAAAAGCTAATCAGTTCTCAGGATGTGCTTTTGCTGTTTTACTCAGAGTTAGTTAAACATACCAAGTTCTTCCATCACCGACTGAGTTATATCAAACTTAGCTCTGAAGTCTTCCGATGCATATAAAATAATCATATCACCAGAACTAGTGGTGGTGTTTAACACATATGATAAACCCTGTTTCTGAGCTACAGCTTCTATAGCTGCTCCTATTTGTTCTAGTAATGGGCCTACTAATTCATCCCTGCGTTGTGCAAGCTCTTGTTCAGCCACTTCTTGAGCTTGTAACAGTTCTTGTTGTAATTGCCCCAAACGTGCTTCTTCTTGCTGCTGTGCGTCGGCGGAAATCACACCTACCTTTTGTTGGTATTCTGCAACTTGTGTTTGAAACTCCTGCTCTAAGGTCGATAATTCCTGTTGCTTACGGGCAGTAAAATTTTGCAGTCTTTGTTGGACAGCCCTCATTTCGGGCATGTTGGCTAATATTGACTGTGGATTTACATACCCTATTTTCAATTCTGAATTGTTGGATTGCGCCTGAGCTTGTAGGTTAAGCACAATGCTAAAAAATAAAATAACTGCAATACGTAACGTTCGCATGTGGATGGATTAATTTAGTTGATATTAATTTTCTGAATCATTTCCAGAAGTAATCATTCGAGAGAGTACTTCCTGGGTGATATTAAGTTCTTCGGCACTAAAAAATACAATAGCATCGCCATAAGAGGTGGCTTCGTTAAGTATTAAATCAAGGCCTTTTTCTTGTGCTACTTCTGCCATTACTTGATCCATTTTCTCAATAATAGGCTGTAGTAACTGTGCTCTTTTCTGGGTGATTTCGTTAAGATAATTCTCTCTCTCTTCCTGAAGTTGCTGATCACGGGCTAAGAGATCTTCCTCTCTTATGATTCGAGCTTCTTCGTTAAGCATACTTCTGGCCTCCTCATAGGCAACAAAATCTTGCTGGAGCTGATTGGCTTTGGACATTAATTCAGTATCTCTTTCTTGAACAAGTTGCTCGATTAGTTGATCTACAAACGCAACCTCGTCCAACTGGCTTAACACTACCGAAGGATTCATGTATCCAATTTTTACTTGGGCTTGAGCTTCTACTGTGAACAGAAAAATCCAAAGTAATGCGGGAAAAATAAAATGTTGTTTCATAGTCGTTTTAAATGTGAGTCAAAAAATACCGTAAATTTTACTTAATTACCTATCCTTATTTACGCATCAATTATCCAAATCAATACCTAACTCGAACAAAATATCAGCAGTGATATCAAATTCAGCTCTAGCATATATCATATAGATATCACCACTTCGGTCAAAGATATAATCGTAGCCTTTCTCGAGGGCCACGGTCCTTGCCGCGCTGAATACTTTTCGTTGAATTGGTTCTAATAGATCACTTTGCTGCTGAAAATATTCTCCTGTTGGACCAAACTTTTGCTGAAGGAAGCTCTGATGCTGTTTTTTCTTTTGTGCAATTTCTGCTAGTTTTTGATTCCTAATCTCCTCGGTATATAGAATTTCTTTGGCTTGATAATCTTCTTCTAGCGCAGTTACTTCATCTAGCATTTCCTGTGCTTCTTGCTGCCAACCACTGCTTAGTAGTTGCAAACGCTGTTCAATACCACCGTATTCAGGTAGTTGAGCAACGACTATATCTGATTCAAAATAGCCAATCTTTTGATCTTGAGCTTTGCTCTCAGAACTAGCTATCGCTAATATCGAAATACACACTATAAGTACCTTAGTGCGTGCGTTCAAGAATGATATTTGAATCTTATTAATCATAAACTAAACTAAAATGGTGCACCAATATTAAACAAAAATTCCCATTCTCCTGCAAGTGTATTGGTTCCTTCAATTCCGTCTAAACGGTATCCGTAACTCAAATCAACCAGACCCAATACCGGTAGATATAAACGAGTTCCAATCCCTATTGCACGCTTTACATTAAACGGATCGAAGGTGGCAAAATCATTAAATGCATTGGCTGCATCATAAAAGGCATAGGGTATTAATTGCAGCTGTTCATTACTCACTGCAGGATAACGTAGTTCAAGGGAATATTTGTTATATACACGCCCCCCTACTTGCCGACCATCAATAATTGGTGCTATACTTCCATCATTGCCACCGGGATAACCTCGTAAGTCGATATTGTCGTACAAGAAGCTCTGCCTTTGCTGAAGTTGGGTTCCACCGACTAAGAATCGCTGAAAATTGGATCTCCTATCATTAGTGAAGAAGCCAATAAATCCAAAATTCACCTGACTGGTGAGCACTAATTTCTCGACGATGGGAATGTGGTATTGATAGTCTGTTTTTATCTTATAGTATTCAGAAAGACCCGGTAGTGGTGGAGCTACTTCAAAGGAAAGACCTAATTTCGAACCGGTATTAGGAGAGATGAAATTATCTAATGAATTCCGTTCGAACGTCTGATTTATTGAAATAATAGAAGAGGTTCCAGCCGATAAAAAGGATGTAGTACCCTGAACATCGTAAAGTTGATAACCTAAAGCCGTTCTGCTTGAAAAGTAATCATCAGGCCATCGTAATCGCTTCCCTAGAGATACAGAAGAAGAGAAAAGTCGGTTTTTTTCAGAGAAGCCGCGGTATTGTATAAAGTTATACGATAAATTTACCCCAAGTGAGGTAGGCTTACCGTTTAACCAAGGCTCCACAAATCCAAAACTATAGCTTTGAAAGCCTGTTCCTGTCACCTGAACACCCAAGGAAAGATTTTGTCCATCTCCTGAAGGAAATGGAGTGAAGTCCCCAGCTAAGGCTCGCTGAAGTGAAAAGTTATTAAAGTTAAGACGGGCAGAGATCAAAGCACCAATTGCACGGCCACCATACCCCCCCGAAAATTCAAAATTCGACGTGCTCGCAGATTCATCAACCACAAAAGATACATCTACTTCTTTGTCTTGGGGTATAGGTTGTACATCGGGAGTAATATTTTGGGGGTCGAAAAATCCTAAGGTACTCAGTTCTCGAACAGATCGGACTATAGCTTCACGGCTGTATGTGGCACCGGGAATCGTTCGTAAGGTTCTCCGAACAACATCGTCATGCGTTTGCGTATTCCCACTAAATGACACTCTACGTATTGTTGCAATTTCATCTTCGTATATATCAAAGTGAATATCTAGGGAGTCATCACCCACCTTAGAGATCGTTGGAATGGCTTGAAAAAATAAATAGCCTATGTTCTGATATAAACTGTTTATGTCGGTCGAGGTTTTGTTGAAGTTTAAATTTTCATCATATCTAGTTTGATTAAATATATCCCCTTTTTCAAAACCTAATGACTGTGTTAATTGGGCATCGGTGTACACGGTGTTTCCATCCCAACTAATGTCTCGTACTTTGTATTGAGGTCCTTCATAGATGGTAAAGGCTAAACGTAGTCCTTGCTCACCTTTACCAAAATTATCTACCCATAAGCTATCAGAAACTATTCTAGCGTCGACATGACCTTCCTCTTGAAAATGGGTCACAAGATTGGTCACTCCCTCGTCAAAGTCTTCTTGCTTATAAAGCTTTTTAGACAAAAATTTCCACCAAGCATCTTCTTTAATCGGCTTAATCACCTTTAATAAATCTTTTTCAGTGAATCGCTCTAACCCAATAAACTGAATATCTTTGATTTCTAATTTATCGCCTTTTTTAACCTCAAAGTATAAAATAGAACGGTTTTCAATTTCATCTGACGCTTCTACCCTTGTAGCAACTTCCGTTCCCCATAATCCTTTTTCTTTAAAAAATCGGATGATCGTGCGCTTGGCTTGTTCTAAACTTGCATCCGTAATTGCGGCACCTTGAACCAAACTGATAAGATCTTCTAGGTCGCGTGCTTCTGATTTTTTAACCCCCTCGATCTTATACTCGAGCATTCTAGGCTGCTCAACTACCTGAATAAGTATGTCCAAGCTGGTCAGAGACTGATTCTCGATAAACACTTGAACATCAGAAAATAACCCTACTCGAAATAACCTATTAATTGCATCCGGTATGTCATCACCTGGATGAGTTATTACCTTTCCCTCAACCAATCCACTCGTGTTAATGATGAATTGAGTTCGTGTGCTTTCATTTCCCTGAACACGAACCTGAGAAATACGATATTCCTCAGGATTTTCCAATGTGGGATCGGTTATTTGTATTTGCTGCGAGTAGGCGGTAAAAGTACTGCCAAATAGCATAATAGCAGTGAGCGCAAAAACATTTCTTAATGAACGTGTTCTTGCATTTTTCGGGGTCTGTAAGATCTTGATAAACAATGTATAATCCTTCAAGCTGATAATTTTTTACTGTAACGAACTAGTTACTTATTTCGTCTTTATTTTTTTTGCGCACTTTGCCAAATCTTCGATCTCTTTTTTGGAAGGATTGAATAGCCTCATACAATTCGTTACGTCTAAAATCTGGCCAATATAATTCGGTTATATACAGCTCGGAATAAGCCAATTGCCATAATAAGAAGTTGCTTATGCGATATTCACCGCTGGTTCTAATAATTAAATCCGGATCTGGTATACTGGCGGTCGAAAGGTGATCCCCAATCATTTGATCATTGATTAAATTAGGGGCTAATCTACCTTCTTCTACATGTTTGGCAATTTTTTTTACCGCTTCCGTTATGTCCCATCTACCAGAGTAACTCAGGGCTAAACATAATTCTAAGCCTGTGTTATCTTTGGTTAACGAAATTGCCTCATCTAATTCCTTTATACAATCATCAGGAAACCGATCCATCTGACCAATGGTGACCAAGCGAATGTTGTTTCGATGTAGATTATCCGCCTCTTTCCTTAGCGAGGAAACCAATAGACGCATTAACCCTCTAACTTCGGCACTAGGTCTTCCCCAGTTTTCTGTCGAAAAAGCATATAGAGTCAGGAATTTAACCCCGAGTTGAGCACATGCCTCTGTAATATCTCGAACGGAGTCCACACCTACCTTATGCCCAAAAAGCCTAATATTTCCTTTGCTTTGAGCCCAACGCCCATTACCATCCATAATGATGGCAATATGCTCCGGTACGACACCTGAATCGATTAACTCTTTCTGTCGATTCTTGTCTTCCTGTGTCTGTTTTGTTTTAGTGAGACTAAGCTCTTTCAAAGGGATTATGGTTGGTTCTTTTCAATTCAGCAAATTAGAGCTTTATTGAAGCTTATTCAAGAAAAAAGCGCCTAATTTATACCCACATAAAATGGCTTTTGTTTTAAACTAGACTAGCTATTTCAAACTTTCTATTTCCGATACTATTTCTCAATTCATAAACAGTACGTCATTTGGCCTAACTAAGCCCCGTTAAACTTCTGCGTACGGTGATCATTTCAAGTAGGGCAAGGGCAGCTTCGGATCCTTTATTTCCTTTATCCCCTACTCTATCCAATGCCTGCTGGACATCGTCTGTTGTTAGTACTCCAAATGCAACGGGAGTTGAAAATCGAAGGTTTAGCTCTAATACTCCTTGATTTACGGCATCACAAACATAATCAAAATGTGGAGTACCCCCACGAATGACAACACCTAAGGCTATGACACCCTCGTAGCTATTGGTTTCCAATAACCACTGTGCGGTCAATGGTATTTCGTAACTACCCGGACAACGAACAATCGTTATGGAGTTTTTCTTTACTCCATTTGCCACTAAGGTAGAGATGGCTCCTTCCAACATGGCTTCAGTTATCATCGAATTCCACCTTGAAACCACAATTCCAACCGTTGCATCCTCTACTACTGTACTTGTTGAAACCTCTTGAATCCCTTGTTTATTACTCATGGCTTTTTATTAATTATTGGGTATTAAAGCTTTTCTTTGTGTGGTCATTGCCTTCATTTTAATCACGTTATTATAGGAAGTGGCTACCGTGCCAATGGGGGTATACCCGTAGTCTGGATGCCCATGATAATCACTTCCACCGGTTTGAAGCAAATGGTGTTTTTGGGCCCATTTAACAAAGTGATTATGTTGTTGGTACGAATGACTTGGGTGGATGCATTCAATCCCATCTATCCCTAAGATTCGTATTTCTTCGAGCTCTTGTTGAGTGAATAATTTTCCTGGGTGAGCTAATATTACAGCGCCTCCAGCTCTCCGGACCAATGCAATGAGAGTGTTGGCATCTAAAAAATAGGGTTGGCGTGTTTCCTCATGAGCAGCTACTAAGTATCTTTGAAAAGCTTCTATATGATTGGATACATAGTTTTTTTCTACTAATACCCTAGCTAAATGTGGCCGGGCTAGTGTGGCGTGTTTGGATATTGCTTGAACTTCCTGAAAATCTATTTCGATATTTTTTTTGTTGAGCCAATCTATCATCGATTTCATTCGTCGCCTACGCTGTACCGAACAAGCGGTTAAGTACTCCGATAGTTCGTTATGATAAGGATCAAAAAAATAGCCTAGTAGATGAATATCTTTGTCGTTAAAGGAAGCAGTAAATTCTGCACCTGAAATTAATTCAATAGGTAGTTGTTCTGACTTTAAAATTTCTTCTGCTTTGAGGTACCCTTTAATGGTATCATGATCGGTAATAGAAATGGCCTTTAACCCCTTAGTTACAGCTAAATTTAGGACCTCAAAAGGGCTTATTTTACCGTCAGAATAGGTAGTATGAATATGTAGATCGGCTTTCCCTGCCATGAATTAATCAATAATTGAATGATAATCTTGCAAGTCGTCCAACAGTTGTATTCCTGCCATAATCGCTGGATCAAAGGCTAAGCTAGCTCTTTTCCAAGCTTGGTTTCCTTTATAGAATCGGATTAATTCCAAACCCAAAACCACCTCAATTTCTCTGATTTTTTCGCTGAAGTTGGATTTTGCCAATGTAGAAATCTGATCGGTTATCCGTTGTAAAGACTCATCCGTATTGGCATTCAAGGCGTTACTATTTTGTAAAGAATGAGCCAATGAGTCCGTCAGTGACAACATGTCATTCCAAATCTGCAAACGAGTAGGATCAAAATTTTCCATAAATCGATGGGCCATAATTTGAATAAGCTCATCATCGATCGTGGCAGTCAAAGGTAGCTCAACTTGCTGAACAAAATCACTTACCAAGCCTAAACGGAGCAGCTCCGACTGGAACGGACTGAGTAATTCCGTGGGAACCTGGATATCGGGTTCAATGCCCATTCCTCCTCGTACTATTCTTCCATTCAGGGTCATGTATTCGGTATCATCCCCTCGTTGTAGGGCACTGTTATTGGCATCGTGAGTGTATTCCAGGCTCTGAATACTTCTTCCAGACGGAATATAGTACCTTGAGATGGTGTATTTCATAGAGTTGTTGAATGGTAAGGGTTTGACTATTTGAACCAAGCCTTTTCCAAAACTTCGTTCCCCTAGTACAACTCCTCTATCTAAATCCTGTACCACCCCTGATAAAATTTCACTAGCGCTAGCACTCCCTTGGTTAATTAGTATGACCAGTGGTCCTGTGTATCCAGCGTCCTCGCGTGTTATGTATCTCGTATTATATTCTTCTAAACGACCTACAGTTTGAACCACGGGGATGTCTGCATTGACCAGAAAGTCTAACATCTGTACCGACTCCTGTAATAAGCCACCAGGGTTTCCTCTTAAATCTAGGATTACTCCTTGAAACTCAGATTCCTGCCTCATAGCCTGTAAAGCTTGCCTAAATTCCGTATTTACCCCTTGTCCAAATTCGTTTATTTGGAGATAGGCTACACCCTGTATAGGCCCATTTTTGGTAGAGTCCTTAGATTCTAATGCCTGGGTATCGGTATTTAACTCAACGACTGGTTCCCCGGTTGGATCAAGTAAGGCGGCATAACCCAAACTCTTTGGCTCAAAGTTAGCACGAAAAAGTTGAAGTTGATCTACGGTAGCGTTTGGGGTTTTAATGGTGAGGGTGACCTTTGAACCCGTTTCTCCCATCAACAAGCTTTCTATTTCCTCGGGCTCAAGGTTTTCAGTAGACAAGCCATCAACTGATTGGATGGCATCTCCGGTGCGTATACCTGCTCTTTGGGCTGGGCTCCCATCAATCACACGTACCACAATGGCTCTGTTTTCTTTTTTATCGACCTGAATACCTATACCAGAAAAGTTACTCCGACTTAGGATTTCCGCCTGCTCATTACTACTTACGTCGAAATAATTGGTATAAGGGTCAAGGCTTTCGAACATCGCATTAAGCCCTACTCCCATAAGATCAAGTGGATCTATATCGTCAACATACTCGAGTACGATTAAACTAAATGCTTCGGAAAATATGTCTAAACTTTGTTTAATCCGGAAGTAAAGATCCTTTTGTTGGTAGGCTACTGAGGAAATTCCTAGGAGGACAAGAAGACCAATAAGTACCTTTTTTCGCCCATTTTGTCGAAAATTGAGGGGCTTTTTTACCATTACTATCGAACTTTAAGTACTTGCCCAACGTAAATAGTGGATCCAGATAACTCGTTTAGCTCTCGCAATTGCGAAGTGGTTATGCCAAAACTACGAGCAATAGCTGACAATGTATCGTTACGCTTAACCACATAGGTAGAGGCATCTTTTTCACCGAATATATTTTCGCCCCCTCTTTGTCGTCGTTCTAAATCTTGTTTGTCGTTAAAGCTGAGGCTATTTATCGCTTTGTAATGTTCTTCACGATTTTTTGGCACATACAATGTCAGATTTTGTCCTACCCGAATAGTATTCCCAATTCCGTTCCAACTTCTTATTTCCCATGCACGCACATCATGCCACTCGGCGATATGACCTATGGTATCTCCTGTTTTTACTCTATATAATAACTTAACAGAGTTGGCCGGGATCGAACTACTTGAAGAGCTCGAACGAGTAGTCACTGTTCCGCTTTGTTGATTGGTGGGACGGTTAACGGACAATTGGTTCACCGATCCTGCTGGAAGTGGCACTGCAATTACTTGACCAGGGTATATGATATTGGACAGGTTATCATTACTTGCATAGATACCACTAACGCTCGTTCCATACGTACGTGCTATCAATCCAATGGATTCACCACTTTGCACTGTATGCATGGTGATACTTTGGTTTTGACTTTCTCGAGGTAAACTATCATAGATGGCTAATAGGTCATTCGCCTTACCAACAGGCACTTTTAACGCATACTTCGAGCCTGGAGGAGTTGCCCAACGCAACAGCTCTGGATTATATTCTTTTAGTGTTTCCATGGATAAACCCATGGCTTCTGCCAGTATCTCTAACGACATAAGTCCATCAACCTCGACAGCCTCATAGGAATATGGCTCTTGGTCATAGTTAGTTTGAAATCCAAATTCTTCTGGACTTAGATTAATCATGGTTGTTGCAATAAAACCAGGTACATATCCTCTAGTTTCACGAGGTAAGTAGGGATAAGCAGCCCAATAATCCTTCACACCACCCGCACGATTAATGGCCCGATTTAATCCACGTGGGCTAATATTATAATTGGCCATGGCTAGATGCCAGTCCCCCCATACATTGTACAGATCTTTTAAATGTCGTGCTGCTGCTCTGGTAGCTTTTTCAGGATCTCTTCGCTCATCTACCCACCAATTAATTTCAATCCCATATACTCGTGCAGTGGCCGCTATAAACTGCCACATTCCCACAGCCGACGCCCAACTTCTAGCCGTAGGGTTTAACCCACTTTCAATGAAGGCTAAATAAACTAGTTCTTCGGGCATTCCCTCCTCTCGAAAAATCTCTAACATCATGGGCTTGTATACCTCAGCCCTTTCTCTCCATTTTTCCATCACATCTGGCCTTCGCAACGTATAGTAAACAAGGTGTCGATTTACTTGCGCATTTTGTAGTAACGGCACTGTTGTTTTAAAGATTTCGGTATCTTTTGGAAAGTTAAAGTCCTCAGCCAAGGTGTTTTCATCTTCTAGAAAATCTTCTTGGATGACAAATATTTCTCCTTGAGCCTGATCTTCTTCTTCGCTAATCCCATAAAAGTTTCGATACTCTGCAACAACTGCCCTAGAGAGTTGAGCAAAACGTGCATTACCTCTGATTTCTGGGTACTCATCCAATAAATCCCGTGAAGCCGTCAATGATTCGTTAATTAGACGTTCTGCTTCTACTGGCTCATTGTTTACTTGTGCTTTTAAGGCCTGTACATGAGTTCCATATATATTAGCGATGCTAAGCATCATATCCCGTTCAAAACTGTCCAGTTGTAGCTCCACCGGAATCAATAATGTTGTGTCACCAGCCGCAATATCGGTGGAGGACAAAGACCAAGCCTGCATGGGATTATTATAAGGGAGATATTTAGTTTTTATCTCTTGGTACTCAACCGTTGGAGTTGCATCTTGTGCAATGATATTTTGATACCAACCAACAAAAAATAGAAATAATAATTTTAGTTTCATGTCTTAATATAAAACTAAAATTACTTCAAAAATAAAAAAAAGGCTTGTATTAAATAATACAAGCCTTTACTAAAAAATTAACTCTTATTTGATCAGCATCATCTTTTTTGTACTTACAAATTGACCAGCTTCAAGTCTATAAATGTATACACCACTTGAGAATAATGTAGCATCAAAATTAATACTATACCTTCCTGCTGATTTATTCTCATTAACCAAGGTTGTCATTTTTTGCCCAAGCATATTATACACTGTAAGAACAACATTAGTTGCTTCAGGTATATCATAATTAATTACCGTTGTTGGGTTAAATGGGTTTGGATAATTCTGATTTAAAGTAAATTCAGTAGGTAAGTTTTCCAATTCAGATGAAGTAACTACAGTAACATTTACAGGACTTTTCGTAGTACTAGTTGCACCTTGATTATCTGTAACTGTTAATTCAACTTCGAATTCTTGACTAAAAGTATACTCTTTTGTTGGGTTTGCTTCCGTACTTGTTGTTCCATCACCAAAGTTCCAAAAGTAAGACACTAAAAATCCATTTGGATCTGCATCATCATTTGAAGTGCTAGTAAATGTTACAACATTATTTCCATCATCATTACCCCCTTGCTCAAAATCAAATGTAGCTGTAGGTGCATCATTGACTGGAATAACAGTAATTATTGTTGAATCCGATGCGGTTTCACCATGATCATCGGTAACAGTGAGTATCATTTTTAATTGACCATATGCATTAGTATCTGGGTTTAAAGTTACCATAGTGCCATTAATGTCATAATCCATGCGGAAAGAACCTTTAAACGTCATACTCATGTGATTAGCATCTAGAGCACGATCATCTTTCATGACTTTATTAGCATCAAAACTCATTGGTTGATCTTCAAGCATACTCATTTCAACAGGGAGATTTACAACTGGTTTTTGATTCTCAAAGGTGTTTAGTACATCAACTATTCTACCTTCACCACCTACTGGATACTGACTTGCAAATACAACACCACCTAGATTCTCAGTGATATAAAAACCAAGAGCTTGTGTATATGTTAAACCAATAGTTTCGAAGCTAGCGCCCCTATATGGGTATTGATCACCACCCTTTGCTATATAGTCATTTGTAATGATGTTCACAGATGGAGCTCCATCTACAACAAAACCATTTTTCACTATTTCGGTACCATCATTAAGTGTTATAGATAACACTCTACTTCCAGCAACTGAAATGCTTTGTTCGTCATCTGAGTTATATTCAATTGCAGTTTTAGATGGATCAAATTCGACTTTAAAACCAGAGATTTGTGCAAATCTACCTGTCCCACCACCTGATCGTTGCCCTGTCTCTGGGTCTATTCGTGAAACAGCATTCTCCATTATTTCTTGAAGCACTTCTGGACCGAGATCTTGAAATACTGCAATATTATTGGAAAATGGCAGCACATTTGATACATCCTGCGCAGTTATTTTACCGGCTGCAATAGACGCTCTGATACCGCCTCCATTAGTTACCGCAACAGTTCTGTTGGGATCTAATTCTAGGCCAAAACCAGCTCCACGTTCTATAGCAGTAGCTCTAAAACCGTCTGCTATTAGGTTACCTAAATTTGTCTCTCTTGACCGTATATCATCTTTGGAGCCAAACAAAAATACCTCTGATACCCCAACTTGTGAAGTAGCAAGGTCTTGAACAAATTCTGCAACTGGATCAACTATCTCTTCTAAAAATAATGGGTCTTCAGTTACACCATCTGGATAGAATTCTGACGCAACGCGCTTTTGACCACCATCAAAAGAAATGACATTTCCAAGTTCATCAAAAGTTACATCTAACCTACCTAGATATCCATATTCACCTTTTGTAGATACAATAGGTACCTCAATGCCATCCATATCGGTAACTACCATTGGGTAGGGTGATTTTGCAACATCACCTGGTAACAATAGATCATCCGTATTAGCTAATAAGTCATCACCGCCACCGGCAATATATATATCGATACCTTTTGACTGTGTTGCCAACAAAGAATCTTCTTGTATACCCTGTAAATGGCTAACTAATATAATTGCATCCACACCTGCAGCCTCAAGTTTTGCAACTTCTGCTGAGACTGATTCTGCCACATCCTTAACTGTTACAGCTCCTGGGCTTGAAATGAAAGGTAAATTTTCAGTAGTGGCTCCAATTACACCTATTGTATTTTGACCTGTAAATACAATGGAACTAGATGCTACCATATTTTTCTCTATTAATCTTGATAACTCAGGTGATCCTGTGTAGTCAAGATTAGCACTTAAAAATGGTATAAGCCTAGGCTCAGTAAATGGATTATCTTCATTGGCTTGTTCAATAAATTCAGCAAGAACTACAGGACCCATATCAAAATCATGATTACCTATAGCAACTGCATCATAACGTAAAAGATTTATTGCTTTTGCATCATAGAAAGTTCCCGATTCTAAACTTGCATCGAACTCCGGACTTGGAAGAAAATTATCACCCGCTGAGAGTAATATTGGATCAAACCCTTGTTTCATCGCATCATGTCTTTCGCGATGAACAACAGAAGCAAATCTTGCAACACCGCCAAAGTCTTGTAATGAACCACCAGCATTTATTAGTTGCGATTCACCATCATTGTTATGAAGAACCGTAAGCGTAAAACCTTGTTTAAGATCCATTGCAAGATTAACGATTCTTCCCTCTCCTCTAACTGGATAGTTAATGGCATTTACTTCACCAACATATTCTTCCAAATATATTTGTAGTGCTTGCTGGTAGGTTAAACCAATAGTGGAAAATGGTTGACCTCTAAATGGGTACTGATCGCCACCACCTGCAGTATAATCTGCTGTTAATAAATCAACACTTGGAGCTCCACTTACAACTTCTCCATCCTCAACAATGGGTGTCCCATCATTGAGGGTAATAGTTCGAACTCTAGTTCCTCGAACAGATATAGTTTGGGCATCGTCATCATTGTAGACAATGGCGGTATTATTAGGATCAAACTCCACTCTGAATCCAGAAATTTGAGCAAATCTACCTGTTCCACCACCTGTAGCTATCCCTGTTGATGGATCTATTCGAGATACCGCATTTTCCATAACCTCATGCAACATTTCAGGTGCAACATCCGGCATATATGCTACATTATTAGGGAATGGTAACACATCAAAGGTTTGCTTTGCTGTTATAGAACCAGGAGGAATAGTTGCTCTAATACCTCCTCCATTTGCCAAAGCCACGAGTCGATCTTCATTTATATCTAGTCCAAAGTCTTCTGCTCCATCCAATGCTAGAGCAATGTAAGCATCGGTTACTAGGTTACCCATATTAGTTTCTCTAGATCTTATTTGCTCTCTGTCAGCTTGTAGTGGGACCGTGCTACTTGCAATTTCAATTTTATCTAGATCGTCTACATACGCCTTGACAGGGAGTACCACGGAATTCATCATTTCTGGATGATCTGGGAAACCACCTTCCTGAGTGACACTGGCAATTCTTATTGGATTACCGTTAAATGAAACCACATCGCCATTTGTGTCAAATTCTACATCCAAGCGGCCAAGGTATGTATACTGTCCTTTCACAGTTACTAATGGTATATCATTACCATCTGCATCGGCAACAACCATCGGATAGGCAGATCTTATCTCGTCACCAGGAACAAGAAGTGCCCCTGAATTAGCCAATAAATCATCTCCTCCTCCAGCTATTACCACATCCACATCCGATAGTTTTGTTGCAAGTAAAGAATCTTCTTCAATTCCTTGTAAATGGCTTATCAATATAATATGGTTCACACCATCAGCTTTTAGAGCATCAACTTCAGCTTGTACAGAAGGAAGTACACTTTTAACAATTGTTTCACCAGGTGAGGATATAAAGGGCAGATTTTCGGTTGTTGCCCCTATTATTCCTAATTTTCTTTTACGACCCGTTTCTTCTTCATAAACAACGCTCGCAGCAATTCTTCCTTGTGACTCTAATGCTGAAAGTGACGGTACATTTGTAAAGTCTAGATTAGCGCTTAAAAATGCGGGATCATTACCATCCGTTGAATTTATAAATTCTGAAAGCACAACGGGTCCCGCATCAAATTCATGGTTACCTAAAGCAAGTGCCTCATACTCTAGAAGACCGATTGCTTTTGCATCGAAAAATGTACCTAAGGTTAAACTCGCATTGAATTCTGGTCCCGCTAAGAAATTATCGCCTGATGATAGAAGGATAGGAAGATTGCCTTTTTGTCTTGCATCAAATCTAGCTTTTTCCACTGCACTAGCAAAACGAGCAACCCCACCAAATTCTTCCAACCCTTCACCGGCATCAATTAGTTGGGATTCACCGTCATTATTGTGGAGAATTGTAATAATTGTATTTTGTGCATGTTGCCCAAGCCCTGACCAGTCGTCTTTATCTTTAACTATCCATTCGGTATAGGCGGCTCCACCAAATGATGCTCTTGGCCCTGCGTTACCTCTTTGAATATTTAATTTTCTGACTAATGTGTGGTCTTTTGTTCCATTAGTTACGTCTCCAACATCCCAACCACTACCTGGATCAGCGAACCAGTCACCTAACATATCCAATATCTCAAAATTATCTTCAGTTCCATAGACTAACGCATAACCATCATCTCCATTACTTAGATATTGATGAGTAGTATCTGCTTCAGCAAGAATGATTGGATCAGCAGAAGGATGTGCTACAACAAATACACCACTGGGTGCAATCTTATGGGAAGCCGAAAACACCTGATTCCAGAAATCATATGTTCCAGGTACATTTGCACCATTAGTTGCATTCGCTAGTGCATAACCTGATAAACTAACCGTATCAGAAGTTGGGTTATAAATTTCTAAATATTTATTGTTACTAGAACCTTCTGCATATTCAGAAAAGAATAATGGTGCAGCCTTTGACTTAAAATTAATTTGATTAATCGTTACTGTCCCGGTTACTTCATTACTTACCACGGCTAATGGTTCTGCCAATGGACTAGCACCTTGTGGTATGAATGTGATACTTTCTGGTCCAGAGGCAACGGTATTTTTAAGTATTGATGCGATCTCTGAATCTGTTCTTAGCGTGTCTTTGATGAAGTCTTCTTGGAAGTCTAATTCAGAGTAGTTTCTGTCATTAAAATATTCAACAAATTTTGCGTTTGCAGGATCAGACACATTATACACCATAACCCCTCCCATTCTCTCTAATCCAACAAGTGCATATGTTTCACCTGCTAAATGAATAACTGTAACCGCTTCTGGTTCAGGACCTTTGTCATCAGAGCGGTTGTCAAAACTGTCATTATCAGAATTAGTAGAATTAAAATCATTTGGATATCTCTCTGCGGTGATTCTTTCGAAATCATTACCACTATCAAACACAAGATTTCCCTCTGTATCCCAGATTGAAAATGATCTAGCACCAAATGTATATAAGGTTTTATATTCACCGGCAGCATTCGTATCAGGTAACGCTGTTTTTACTTTTATTCTTCCTAATTTCTCACTCGATTGTAAATCAGGCTCAGTAAATATGGTAGAATCTAATTTTAGATCCTTCACTCTTGCCTCATCTACATACAAAAAATCTCCGTCTTCGTATTCCCTTGAATCGCCTTCATTAGCCGTAAATAAGTAGTTTTTACCACCAATTGTTGCACTTGCAATAGCATCGGGCATATATAATCCTTTTACTGGCCATTCACGAATGTTAATTCTTTTGTCTTTGTTAGAAGCATCAAGACCATTTATAAATAAACTATGATCTTTGGTTCCCAATGGTAAAATCGAAGTAACAGTCGCAGAGGCTATGTCTACAACGGCAAGTGCGTTATTTTCTTGTAAGACAACATATGCCGTTACACCGTCAGGTGAAGTGGCATATTCGGGCTCCAAATCCTGAGCAACTGAAGCACCCGGACCAGTAATCCAAACTCCAGACGCTATTAGGGCTTCTTTTTGAGCATTGAAAGAATCAAAAGTTGCTTCGGCTACTGAATAATCAGAAATTTTTATGATTGATACACTACCGACAGGATCTATTGTATAACCATCGTTTGGTTCGCCTTCATTTGATACTATTAGATAGTCGCCATTTGGCGTAAAAGTAACTGCATCTGGTAAAAAACCTCCTTCAACTGTTTTTAAGTGTGTTGCATCGGCCGCATTAAAAAATTCAACACTACCTCTTACCCCAACATCTGCAGCTTCTACAGCAACAGCAACTAAACCATCATAAACCGCCACACTATTTACCCCGTCACCATATACTGACATATCAATTGCTGTGAATTGGGTTGGATTAGAAGGATCGGAAATGTCTAATACCTCAATTGTATTTTCTTCAGCATTTGTGAAAAATAAATGCATTGAACCAGGATCATAGGCTGAGATTTCAGCTGCTCCTTCATCATACAATCCAGTTGAATACATTCCTATTCTAAAGGATGTTATTTCAGGTCCATTGTTATCATGACTCATTAACTGTTGAGCATTGACATTGTGTAATGGCAGTAAAAATACTGCTAGAAGTAATACAAACTTAGTAGTGCTATTCATGTTGGTGGATTTAACGTTTTAACATTTAAAACTCCAACTTAGACACTCTATGTTATTATATAGTTATAGTGATGTTATGCAATTGTCATCCAACAGTTATTGTATCATTAACGATATGTTACTGAATGATTACCCGAATAATTGAATCTATTTTAATAGTTGAATAGATCATGCTTCCACTTCTGAACTAGTGGTCTTCTACGGCCTACACCAAAGGCAATTTTTGAAATTTTCAATCCAGGCGCTGACTGATAACGCTTGAATTCACTACTGTCCACCCTATTTAGAATATCATTCACTAATCTTACATCAAATCCCATATTAGTAATCTCCAATACCTCTTTTTCGTGCTCCAAATACGCTCTTAAAATTGAATCTAAAGTTAAATAATCTGGCAAACTATCGGAGTCTTTTTGATCGGGGCGTAATTCTGCTGAGGGTGCTTTTGTTAGACTTGCCATTGGTATGACTTCTCGTTCATAATAGTACTCATTCATCCATTCTGCCAGTGCATAGACTTCTGATTTATATAGATCCGAAATGACCCCTAGTGCACCATTCATATCACCATATAGTGTACAGTACCCAACGGCATATTCGGATTTATTGCCCGTGTTTAATACTACCGCATGAAATTTATTAGCCCATGCCATTAAAATAGATCCTCTGATTCTACTTTGAATATTTTCCTCAGCAAGTCCAAATTCAGTACCCTCAAAATATTCAGCCATACTGAGATCAAAGGCTTTTACCATGCCCTTAATTGGAATCTGATGACACTCTATACCTAGGGACTTAGCTAGTTGCATTGAATCGGCTACACTACCCTCTGAAGAGTATTCAGACGGCATGGTTAATCCAACTACGGCCTCAGCTCCCAAGGCCTCTACAGCTAATGCAGCTACCAACGCCGAATCTATACCTCCACTAAGGCCTAAACATACCTTTCTTGGTAGTCCACTTTTGACCATATAGTCACGTATCCCTAGGGTTAACGCTTCAAATATGAAGGCCTCGTCCGACTGTACGGTTCCGCTAACCCTATGGGGTCCCAACGTATCTATTTCATGGATCTCATTATCATCCAAGCCTAATTCTAGCCGTTTTATTTCAACTCCCTGACTATCCCTAATGCATTCAACATCAAAAAAGGCTTCCTGAAATCGAGTGGCTCGATTAATCACATTACCCAAAGCATCCATAGCTAGTGAATCTCCATCAAAAATAAGTTCGGTTTGCGCCCCTACCTGATTTACATATAACAACGGGGATTGAAATTCTTTGCAACGTCGGGCTAACATATCAGCACGCTCATTTATTTTCCCACGTGTAAATGGAGATGCCGATATATTTACCATAATCTCCGCTCCCTGTTGATGTAAGTGCTCCAAAGGATTGACATGATAGCGCATATAGGAATTATCATTCTGCCAAATATCTTCACACACACTTACACCCCACTTGATCCCGAATAATTCAATGGGTTCAACCGACGTAGCTGCTTCGAAATACCTCTCATCATCAAATACATCATAATTAGGTAGCAGCGATTTATGTTGAATTCCTACAAGATTACGATCATTTACCACATAAGCTGAATTATAACATGGTCTTCCCAATTGCTCATTAGGACTAATACTTCCAAATATTAATGCGATTTCTGGACATTGATCAATAATTGTTTCATTTGCTTCATAAATCGTATCTCTGAAATCGGGGAGATTTAATAAATCCATGGGTGGATATCCACAAACGGCTAGTTCTGGTAAAATAAGAAGCTTAACACCATGTTCACGTGCACGCTCTATTTCATTGAAAATACGGCTGGTATTCCCTTGGATGTCACCTACTGTGGGGTTTAGCTGGGCTAATCTAACACGCATTAAATCAAATTTATAAGTTTAGGTAGGCTCGTTGCAGGAACCATAGAATCAAGCTTATTTGACCAGTAGCATGGATCGACTTTCTAACTGATCATTTACACGTAACATATAAAAGTACACACCTGAAGCCCAATTATCCGCATTTACCAGATATTGGTAGTTACCAGCTGCTTTCTGACCATAATTAATTCTAGTTAATTCACGTCCCATAACATCTACCACTCGAAACTCCACATTAGCTGGAGTTTGTATTTCAAAACTAATAGTGGTACTGGGATTAAACGGGTTTGGGTAGTTGGGGTGCAAAATAAAACCCGTTTCATTTTTATTGGGCTGAGATTCGGTTTCAATATTGGTTGGGGTTCCATATTGAAATCGTGTCCATACGGGATAATGGTCCGAAGTTTCACTTAAATAGTTACCTATATAATTGGGATTCTCTACTCGCTGGGTTCCCTCTAACCACTCGTCCTCTAACTCTGAACTTATAAGAATATGATCTAACATAGAGAATCGGGAGTACGATGTATAGCCGTTTTCTTCTAGACTCTTGGTTATAATCGTATATTCGGTGTCATCATCAAAATTCTTATAAGGAGAGGCCAAATTATTGTAAGTAGATTGAAGTATTTCGTCATTTAAATCGCCCAAGACCATTACATGGGCACTTCTTCGCTGATTATCAAGGAAGACCTTAAGTTGCCTCGATGCATTAATTCGTTGAGTATAATCAGTCTGTTCCCCATATGCTTTAGCATGTATGTTATATAAGTACATTTCTCTAGTCTCACCATTTATGGTGGCGTCAATGAATAGTTCAAAAGGAAACCGGCCAGCAGCCCAATCCGAATAATTCATCCCGCTGGAAATCAATTGACTCTGATATACTTTAATGGTTT
>ERZ802830.1486-NODE-1486-length-22296-cov-10.6132_pt1 | contig 22296 bp, 24 predicted proteins | sample MGYA00345654_ERZ802830 | MGnify/ENA primary metagenome ERZ802830 (study PRJEB30503, sample SAMEA104212375) | marine metagenome | biome: Westerlies Biome; feature: [SRF] surface water layer (ENVO:00010504) within the epipelagic zone...; material: water...
CCAAAGTCTAAAGACCGCTTCAATTTTTATATCAGTGGTTGCTTTTCCTGCTACCATCGTAGCTGGTTACAGAAACTTATTCGTCGATTTTTTACCTTTCCATCAAATATTCTTAACTCTTTGCTATGTACTTTTTGTTTTCATCGCCTTTGGCCAAACAAAGTCAAAACAATTTCGTTTATACGCAACAGTTATAATTTATTTTTTATTATTTTTACTGGCTGGGATACGGAATAGCTCAATTATTTTTGTTGATGTATTCCTTGTTTTAGCGTGCGGCTTAATGGCTTTTAAGTTCTCAAGCCGAACCGTTATTGCGTCAGGCGTCTTAGCTACAATTGCACTTTATCTAATGACTACGGAAACGTTCATCCCAACTAACTTAAGCAAGCCATTTGCTTCAAGTATCGTTGCAGTGCATTTATCTTGTTTAACACTCATCTGCGTTCTTGTTTTTGCAATCAGAACTTTAGTCGAGCAGTACGAAAAAATGTATCTTGAAGAAATAAAAGCAAATAAATCTCTCATTGAGAAAAATAAATCGTCATATGATTTGGTCGCTGAGGCTCAGAAACTTTCTGAGGCAGAAAAAACCAAATTAAAACTAGCCGCGTTTAGCTTAGCTTCACAAACAGATTTAACCAAAGGTTTATTGGAAAACACTGATAAAAAGAACAATAACCTACTAGTCGAGTATATTCGAGATCGTATTCGTGATGTTTCTTTTAATTTGTCAAAAATTATTGAAACTGGAAATTATCTTTCTGATGATACGGCTACTTTAACAATCCAAGATTTAAGCCACATATTGAAGAAATTCACAGACCCTTATAAATTTTTTCCTGATTGGACAGATATGAAAGTAGAGGTGGCGACTAGTTCTGTATCAGAATTTGAATATAGCATTCCTGTAAGCTCTCTAAAAGTAATGCTTCATCATTTAATTTCACACTGCCAAGAAATATATGAGCCTAAAGAACTTAAGTTCGAGATTAGTGAAGGAAGGCAATCCCAAACTATGACAGAAGTTCAATTAACAGCTCTAATTGCCACAACTAGAAACTCGGAAGAGTTGAACTTAGCCCGCTTTAACAAAATAATGGAAAGTAAATTAAACTTGGAAACAGGCGCACCCCATACTAACCTGATAAAAGCTGTTTTGAGTAGTCTACCCGGCTCAATTAAAGCAACATTGATCGGAAATAAGGTTAGGTTGGATGTAGTATTTTGGGTGGAACCAACGGAAGCCGCATGACTCCAAAACGCTAATAAAAAAATTATTTTATAAAAAACTTAAATCTATGGTAATTTCTTCTTATCAAAAAGTGGAGATTAGCTATGCAACAAAAAATGATGCTTTTTACGCCTGCAGTTGGCGTTATATATGGTTTTTGGTTTTTTCTAGCACCTAATTCGTACTGGTCAGTGATGGCAGTACCCGCAGATTTAATTTCAGACCTCGCAAGCGCTCAATTACAAAATACTGGATTAGCGTTGCTGGTAATAGCATATGTTCTTATCGCAACAAAGAAATACGTTAGCTTAGAAAACACATCAGAATTTATGATGATACATTCGATAGGCTGGGCTATATTTGCAATTGGTGGACTCTACCTCATCTTTAGTAGTGGCGACCCCATTGGAAATAACCCATTTTTTTATCAAGCGTTAATATTCCTAGTTATAGCTGCAGGATTTTATGCAAAGCGTAATTAATACTTCAAATTAATCAAAGGGTCCCATAGTTTTGGACCCTTTGATAAACTTCGTTAATAAATAGCTGTTAATTGAACTAGAGCAACAACCACAAAAATAGCTGCAAATATCAATTTAAGTATTGAAAATGGTATTGCCGATATACCAGCACCATAGGTTGTAGCTTTCATATCTTTGTCCATATCAGCCACTAAATAGCTCATGTTCGTTAACAATCGGATTATTCCAAAGGCTCCAATAAGTGCCGGCCCAATAACCGAAGCTGCGACTACACCCTCTTTTCCAGATATATCACCAAAAATAATCACCGTCATTGTTGTCAATTGACTAATCGTGGTAAGTATCATCGCAATCATGAAATAATAAAACGTACTCGTTTGAATACTTGCTCTCAAAGTTTGATCCATAGATTTTCCTCACTGTTGATGATTTGAAGTTTAAGTGAAATTCAAATTCTAACATAGGATAATTTATTAAAACGTAAGGTAAGCAAGCCAAATTTTTATAGCCATTCTAGAAGGTCCTTACTTTTGTATAAAATTTATGCAAACGCCTACTCAACTTTTTTTGACGCAAGGTATAACTTTAGATAGGCAATTGTTTATTTAGAGTAGCCTTCATGGAGGCGCTCATGCAAAAGATCTTATCATTTTTAATTTTAGTTTTAGTTCTAATAGGCACATCAATTTATGCAGGTGATGACGAGGAAGATCTGCTCTTAAATACAAAATCTTGTGTTAATTGCGATCTTAGCAATGCTTGGCTGGAAGAGGCCGATCTTCGAAAAGCAGATCTGACTGGCGCAAAACTTTATCGAGCAAATATGGAGTATGCAAATTTAACAGGAGCAAACCTTACTGGTGCGGATTTAAGTAATGTCAGACTTCGTGGCGCTAACTTAACGAATGCTATTCTTGATAACGCTATTTTGCGTTACACTAATCTGGGAGACGCCAATTTAAGTGGGGCCAGCCTAAAGGGGGCCAAACTTAGAGACGCTCGATTTTCCAACACAAAAACAGATGGTGTTCGTTTCTAACGGACTAAGCCGCATACTTAGGATTTTTATCTAACCTTCAATTAAAAGAGGGCCTTCTAAAACTGTCATTTTACTACCTTGTGATATTTCCTTCAGCTCTTCCTTCATAAGAGACATAATTTTATCCGCAGTAGCTTTGTCGTTAAATCTCGAAACAACAAAGAATTCAGTCTTACTAATAGAAAAAACCTCACCAGATGTTTGACCAGCACCCAAATTGCGGGGCAACATAGTTGTTTCAAGGTAAGAAATAATCATTTTCATCTGCAATTCAGATAATGCTTTCACATTAACAACTCTGCAATACATACCAGTCTCCAAGATCTATTTTTATCGTGATCCTATCCACGATCTATATTAAATCAACTCTCCTGGGCTCCTGATTCAATAAACTCCTGATCAATTTTTGGAAGAGGTTGGTCACTGATAGCAGCTTCAAAAGCCTGAAGTCTTTTGTATATTGATATCAATTCGATGATAGTCGTCCAGGACGATACCAAAAATTGAAACGAAGAGGCAACTTGTCCAAAAGCCCTTAAAATTTGGTTCATTATACCAAGCGTTATGCGCCCAGAGACAATTGTTGGTACTAAGAAGATATATGCTACTACATTATCCGCTTGAATATACATATACCGGAACAGATTAAAATATGTATAGTGCCAATAAATTCTAAAATAATTTCGACGGACATTTGCAAAAAGATCTCTTAAAGTTCCGGGATTGGCGCTCTGCTCATCTTCTTCACCAAGAACTAACTCTTTTCGGAATGCTGCCTCTACCCGTTGGTTTTTAAATTCTAATCCAGGTAATTTAATACCAGCTAAAATAAGCACTAGGGTTCCAAAAAGAGACCAAACAATGGATAAGACAACTAATGGGTAAGGTATGGCTCCAAGTATCGGCAAAGTTTCAACATGAACTGAAAGAGCCGCTAGAACTGGTAAAAATGCTATCAGAGTCATGATCGAATCTACAAATGCTACCCCCAAACCTTCCATGATGGCAGCAAATCGCATTGTGTCTTCTTGAATACGTTGTGACGCCCCCTCAATATTTCGAACTTGCTTCCACCTTTCAACATAATAGTTGTTCATGGCAGTACGCCAACGGAATATATAGTGAGCAGTGAAAAATCTATTTAAAATGATAAATAAAATATAAGGAAACGCGATGGTACAAAATACTAAAAAGTGCCCATATAGATCACTTGCTGTAATTCCGCCATCGCCTGTTAGGGCTGTTTGAATATCGTTATAAAAAGGACCGTACCAAGCATTAATTACCACTGAAACCTGAACTGACGCATATGATAAATAAATCAGTAGTGCCGAACCCAAAATTGACCAAATCTGCCACTCGTGTGGACTCCGCGAACGCCATACAAAGAAAAATACCAGCGCTCCAAAAGCGAAAAATATATCAAACCATAGAAATTCTGATGTAACAAAATGACCTAAGCCTATTACCGTCTCAGTTTCGGTTAAATCAAACCCAAGAGTTTCCCCTATTGTTTTACCAAAAGAATACCAAACTAGGATTAAGAAACCACTCCATACAGCCAACGACGAAAAGAAATATTTAGGCTGCGGAAAAAATGACTGAAACATTTTGAAAAATCCTGCTTAGTTAAAAGGCATAGGTTGAAATATCATAATCTTTACTAAATTTAGTTCTATCATAATAATTTCTAGTTAAAATGATTAAACTTTGGAAAATAGAGGAATGTATAATGTCTGAATGGCTGTACCAAATTAGAATAAAAGTTTCGGAAAAGCTCTCAGAAGATCTGCGTGGCGTAAATGATTTGAGGCTATCTAATGAGATCATTAAAATCGCTACTGATAATAGTTCCAGACTTGTTTGCACTTTTGATGCGTTTGCAGAGTATTGTGAAGAAGCGGAAAGAGAAGGTATCGAACAGTATGAACTGTATCATTGGACAAAATCTACGATTGATAACCCTGAAAAAAAGGCAAAACATTTAAAGTCTTTTGCTTTTTACGAAGGTAATAATCAGGTTTACAGTAAAGATTTAGCCTGTTCCATTGAGCAGCGCCTTAAGGATCTAAATAGCGGTGATGAAATAGTTGAAATAAACTTGATAGATTCGAACCCGGCGAATAATCCGCAACCACCTAAACGAGTCGATTAGACCTGGGAACAACCAGATATAATGTATACTAATGAACACAAAATTAACCTGTTATTTTTATTGGGAAAATAAAGTATACCATTGTATTTGTTGACTTTTTGAGTGTAAACTTCTTATTTTGAGACATAGAAATTAATATATACGAATGTATCGGGAGTTAATGAGATGTCTAAACCTAACACTGAATTTAATTTGGGATTACGTGATATAGACCTTATTGAAGATGCTATAAACTTAGTTATAGCCCGTAGGTCTTCTGCAATGAGTGCTCTAGCTGAAGATACTTTAGAAAATACGACGGATATGTCTGCCTATAGAGAAATTAGACATGAAGTGGCTGAGTTACGTGAATTGTTGGGTCGACTTCATAATCAGAAAAATTGGTATCGCCCACAGACTGATGCCGTATATGTAAGCGGGTAAAGACGTTAGCTTGCTTATAGATCGTCAGCTAACTGATTATACAAATATAGCAAGACAAAAATCCCTGAACATATAGCACCAAAAGCTCCTACCATTAAAAGTAGCTCGATTTGTTCGACACTAAACTTTGGACCAAAAATTTGCTTCCAAGTTACCATTTTAGCCTCCAAAAACTAAGTTGACGTTCATAAATACCACACTGAGTGACAAGAAAGTTGTTACTAATAAAGTCGGAAAGCCAAAGCTTAATGTCGGAACATTAAACCGTTTAAGCGTTGTTCCACAACTGAAGCATTTATCCGCTAAAGAGTTATGAACAACATTGCATTTTTTACATTCATTTGCCATGCTTTATAAATAAATATGTTGAAAAAAAAGTCAACAAATACAATAGTATACTTTATTTTTCGTTCAAAAATAAACACTTATATTAGTGTCCATTTGTATACAGCAGATGCTTGGTGATTATTTTGAGCGTAACCCAAATAAAATTTGCAAAAAAAGGGTCTCTAATCGGCTCAACAGGGAGGAAAAAGCTATTAGAGACCCAGTACCCGCGGGGTTAATAAATTTAATATACGCATTTTTTATGCCAACTTGAATTTTTGTTATCTTTTCATAGGCAAGCTACTTCAAAAGAAAGTAAATTGATTTGAATTAAAGGGCCTTATCAAAGTAAGTTTATATAGTCATATTCACAGTGAATTAAGTATAAATTCCCTAATGCAATCCCAGCCACTTATTTTATTCAATAACCATTTTTTATTTTGACAAATAATCTCGCATCGCTTGATAAACTACCGCCGTGGCCGCATTTGCAAGGTTGAGGGACTTTACGGCTTTATTATTGATTGGAAGTGAAAAAGTTCTTTCTTCCATGCTATCACGTATTGATTTTGGAAGGCCTTTGGACTCACACCCAAAAACTAAATATGCCTCGGGATGATAAGTTGGTGTATAAAAGCTTTTTGCTCCATCTTCTTCAAAAAAGTAAAGCTGATCATCAGACGGCGAACGCTCTAAAAGAAACTTATCCCAACTATCAAAGAGTTTAATTTTCACGAATTTCCAATACCGCGTCCCCGACCGCGCAACCGAAGACGAGTCTAGGGAAAAACCCAATTGGCCAATTAAGATCAATTCTAAATCCAGAGCTACGCAAGTCCTTCCGATTGAACCAGTATTAAATGGTATTTCCGGTTCAATCAGCACAACTTTCATTTTTGGTCGCACCATTTTTTCTATTACCTATGCATTATTAAAGATGGATAAATAAAACCCACCAAAATTTGTTTAATGCATCTTTGGACCAAATATTTCATAGATTATAAGACTGTCAAAATCTCATTTAAAGGCTTCTTAAATTTTGCAGCTTTTGGAATATTTGCATCATCACTCGGATGGCCAACTGGTAATATCATAATTGGTTTCTCATTGTCTGGCCTTCCACACAAATCATTTAAAAATTTCATTGGATTGGGTGTATGTTCCAGACAAACCAAACCAGCGTTGTGAATTGCAGTGATCAAAAAACCCATCGCTATTCCTACACTTTCAGGAACATAATAATTTTTACGTCGTGATCCGTCCGTTTTCTTTCCGAAACGTTCTGCAAATACTATAATTAACCAGGGCGCTTCTGTTAAGTGAGGTTTTGATATTCCAGTTCCAATAGGTTCTAAAGCGGAAATCCATTCATCACTGGCGCCACCAGTATAAAAAGATTGCTCCTCCTTCTCGGCAGCCTCGCGGATCATTTTCTTCATGCCTAAGTCCTGAATAGCAACAAAGTGCCAAGGTTGTTGATTTGCACCAGAGGGGGCTCGGCCAGCCGCAGCCACAATATTTTCAATAATTTGTTTTGATATCGGGTTAGTGCTGAAATCTCTAACTGAGTGACGTTTACACATGTATTTAAAAAAGATTTGCGATTTTTGAATAGCCTCATCCTCTGATAACTGAACGCGGTCTGGTAATTTTATTGGCTCGTAAGTCATTTTCAATCTTTCAATGCATCATGTAAAAAGTCAGATCTATTTAAAATATTAATCGAAATATGCCAAATGATGTTTTGATGAAATATAATTAAGTCTATTTATTTTGTACCAATCAGCAAATTTCATGGCACAAAATTTGCAAATTACTTCTGTAAATGGAGAGTAATTATGAATAAATCAGATCGAGATGAAGGGTTTATTGGCCCAATTAAACCATTAATGAGCATGAGTTATAGAGACTATCTTCGTATGATCAATACAGGGCTAGGCTTGCCCAGATTTCCCAGGCCAAAAACTCCCGTCATCAAAAGGGACCAGGATTATTTATTTCCACCGGTTAATTACAAATTGAACTAAAACCTCAATTTCAACATTAGGTTTCCATTATGGTTAGGTTCTTCTCACAACGAACCTAACCAATATTCTCAAGCCCATTATACTGCAAAAAAGGGCAAAAACGCTTCTGTTTGATTTTAATTCGTTTCTTTGAGAAATGTCAAAATGCCGCATATGCAATGCTGCAACGCAGCGTTATACATAAATAAGAGGTTTGCGTTTCCTCCCTGTTAATGTGAACCATAACTTTACCTCCGCCGAAGGGCGGGGGTTTTTTAAAGTGAAACCATAAATAGATTTTTTTGAATTGATTTATCCATCAACACTAACCAGAAAAAATTTTATCTGTCCAATAATGACAAACGTAACGTAATCAAAGAATTATCTTAAATAAAATTGAGCTTTACAATAAAATAAAAGCATTCAAAAATGGAGTGTTATTATGTCAAAAATGAATACAGCAGCTGATCGTGATAGACGACAATTAATTGGAGCTACAAGGGGAAGAGACCTCTACTGGGGCTTCACTATTGCCGTCTTTGGCAACCTATTTACGCTTTATATCATCTCCCAAGGAGGAAATATACCTCAGCTGGCTATTACAGCTGCTGTTGTTGGAATGTTTATTTTTGTAATGATTAATTCATTTGATTGTATGGATGATCTAAAAGCTAATATTGATGATACCGACGATGATGAAGCTAACACAAACCTTGGCAAAAAATTTAAAGCAGCGCCATGGGGTATGTTTAAGGTCGTAATCACTCTTATTTTTGGCGCTATTGCAGTTACTCAACTTTTGGAAGTTTGGTAAAAATAATCCAATCAATAAGCTTTAAGCTTTCCGAGTTCTTAAACGCAAAACAGATAGAATCTGTAGGTGCGCGGCTGTTTAGGGAGGAATATAATGAAATCTCATTATAGGGTGGTTGTTATTGGAGGAGGAGTAGTAGGAGCCTCCGTTATCTACCATTTAGCAAAATTTGGTTGGTCGGATATTTGCATGCTGGAAAGATCAGTACTTACAGCTGGTTCGAGTTGGCATGCCGCTGGCGGCATACACGCTCTAAACGCTGACCCAAATATTTCTGCCCTACAGGCTTACACTATTGACCTGTTGCAAGAGATCGAGGCTGAGAGTGGACAAGATATTGGTCTGCATATGACCGGTGGATTAACTATGGCTGGCACGCCAGATCGATGGGAATGGTTACAATCGCAATATAGAGTATATCAATCAATTGGTATCTCTGACTGTCGGCTTGTAACACCACAAGAAGCCCGTGAATTAAACCCAATCATGTCAACAGAAGGTTTGCTGGGGGGTATGTGGGCTGATCGGGAAGGTTATTTAGATACGACAGGTACTGTACATGCCTATGCGAAAGCAGCACGAAAGCGAGGCGCTGAGTATTTTGAACACACAAAAGTGGAGTCATTGGAGCAAACCAAAGACGGTTGGCGCGTTCAAACAGATAAAGGGACAATAACCTGTGAACATGTTGTAAATGCTGGGGGATTGTGGGCTAAACAAATTGGGCGAATGGCTGGGATTGAGTTGCCAGTATCCCCATTAAAACATCATTATTTGATATCAGATACGATTGCTGAGCTAGAAAGCTTAGATTTTGAAGTTCCTATGACTGTCGACCTCGAAGGTTTCACTTATTTAAGGCAAGATCAAAAAGGTGTTCTGCTTGGTATCTATGAAATTAATCATGAACATTGGGCTATGGATGGCGCACCTTGGGATTATGGAATGGAGCTATTCCAGGAGCAAACAGATAGGATAGAAAATGAATTAGTTCTTGGGTTTGAACGCTATCCAGCTTTGCAAGATGTCGGCGTTAAAACCTGGGTAAATGGTGCTTTTACCTTTTCACCTGATGGTAATCCTCTTGTGGGCCCAGTTCCCGGTAAGCAAGGCTACTGGTGTGCATGCGCAGTTATGGCAGGTTTTCTCCAAGGAGGCGGCGTAGGCAAATCTCTTGCTGAGTGGATGATCCACGGTGAGACAGAAGCAGATGTTTATGGCATGGATATCGCCAGATATGGAAAATTCGCGGAGAATAAAGAATTTATTAAACAAACTACGGGTCAATTTTACTCCCGACGCTTTGTTATGACCTATCCGAATGAGCAACTCCCAGCAGGGCGCCCGTTGAAAATGGCCCCATCACACGACGCTATGACCGAAGCCGGTTGTCAGTGGGGCAATAGTTGGGATCTTGAAGTACCACTATATTTCGCATCTAAAGAATTTGAGGAAAATCCCTCACTAAGACGTTCCAATGCATTTCCTATAGTCGGTGATGAGTGTAAAGCGGTACGTTCCGACGTTGGCTTACTGGATATAACTGGCTTCTCCCGCTTTGAAGTTACAGGGCCCAATGCTGAGGCATGGCTCAATAACATAATGGCCTCAAAACTTCCTAAACCAGGACGGGCTGGCTTAGCTCCTATGCTCAGCGAAGAAGGCAAATTAAAAGGTGATTTAACTGTATTCAATTGGGGTGATGGAACCTGGTGGATAATGGGGTCGTATTATTTGCGCGCCTGGCACATGCGATGGTTCAGTGACCACCTTGCCGATGGTGTTTCCATTAAAGACCTAGGAGAAGACTGGGCCGGATTTTCTCTTTCAGGTCCAAATTCTAAGGGCGTAATGTCTAAGATTACAGACTTCTCTATCGATGAATTAAAGTTCATGGGATGCGCCGCTATTGATATAGGTTTGATCAGAGCGAAAGTTGGTCGTCTTTCAGTTACGGGTGAGTTGGGATTTGAAATTCACTGCCGAATGGGCGATCATATAGCTCTGCGTAGGTTGCTGTTAGAAGCGGGCGCCGAGTGTGGTATCAGAGAATTTGGTTTCAACGCCTTATTATCTTTACGGTTAGAAAAAGGCTTTGGAATTTGGTCAGCAGAATTCACTCAGGGATATACTCCTGGAATGACAGGAATGGATCGCTGGATTGATTGGGGGAAAGAACAGTTTATTGGCCAGGCTGCGGCTATCAAAGAAAGAGATGGTAATGGGCCTTCCCAAAAACTCGTTATGCTGGAAATTGATGCAGACGACGCTGATGCCAGTGGATATGAACCTGTTTGGGACAATAACAGTCTAGTTGGCTTTGTAACATCGGGAGGTTATGGCCATACTATAAACAAATCACTCGCTATGGCCTTGGTAAATAACGACCTAGCCAAAGAAGATCAAAGGCTCAAGGTCCATGTTGTTGGTGTTGAAAAAGACGCAAAAGTTATTAAAACGTCGCCTTATGATCCAGACGGAATAGTGATGCGCGTTTAACCAAATTCCACGGAACAAGATGCTTGGTTATTATAAGTTTCCTTTTATTGCCTGCTTGCTTCAAGATTTAATCGCCAAACAGATGCGTTTAATGCTCCTGCGATAGTAACCCAAATTAAGTATGGAAAAAACAGTAATCCTGCCAACCAATCTACTTGCCATAGTGCGAGCATAGTGCAAGCAACTGACAACCAAAGTCCTATCAAAACGACTAATCCCAACTTAAGATTTTTTAATCCAAAAAATACCGGGGACCAAAGCGTATTTAGAGCAATCTGAAGAGACCAAAGAGCCATCGCAAGACTATTATCAGGTGTCAAAGCAGCTCTAGCTCCTGCAAAAGACATACAAATGTAAAGTGAGGTCCATGCTACTGGAAACACCCAATTGGGCGGAGTCCAGCTAGGTTTCCTTAAGCTTGAATACCAAGAACCTGGCGGGAAAAGCCCACCTGTAGCGCCTGCAGAAAAGCAAGCTAGCAAAAAAATTAAAAACAAAATCCAGAACATAATAGAAAGTTAAACCTTCAAATCTTCATATCAAGTTAATTTTACTTTGGGCGATCACCTTTAATTGTTACCCGCCGACCTTTTCTCTCTTCCGGCCAGTAGTCCCATATGGCACGGTGCATGCAACAACGGTTATCCCAAAAAGCCATATCGTTAATTGACCAACTAAAACGAATTTGATGGTTAACATGCTCAGCCTGATCAAAAAGCAGCGTCAAGATGCTATTACTTTCGTCAACTGACAATCCATTAATTTTTGTTGTGAAAGTACGATTTACAAATAAAGCTTTTCTTCCCGTTTCAGGGTGTGTCCTAACAATAGGGTGAACAGCCTTCGGGAAAATAGACTCTGAATCATCCATACCTCTATCGGCATAACGGCCCCTGTATAGATGCTCAGATTCATGTGTAGCACTTAATCCATTAATTAGCTTTTTAATTGGATCTGAAAGGGCATCATAGGCTGCATACATATCACTAAACATTGTATCTCCACCACAAAGTGGCGCTATATGAATTTGCAGCATAGTTCCGAGAGGAGGCTCTTCATCACATGATACATCAGAGTGCCAAAATTCGCCATTTGCGATCTTAGAGTTCTTATCGGCATGAATTTCAAAGATTTCAGGATAACCCTTCATTGTTGGCGCAGCAGGATGAGCGTGTAACTCTCCAAATCTTTTACCAAATGCAATATGGACATCTGGAGGAATTTCTTTTTGGTTTTTAAAAAATAATACTTGATGATCCAGAAATGCTTGAAAGATATCACCAAACTGCTCCTCTGAGATAGATTTGCTAAGGTCTACTCCATATATCTCGGCCCCTAAATTAGGGGCAAAAGGTCTGGCTGATATAAATTTATAACTATGATCCCGAACTTTTACCAAACTAACCAACACTAACAAACTGGAGGAATTATACTCTTAACACATAATAACAAATTTTAAATTTGGAAAAAGAGCAAAGATTAGATCCCTTTGTTCTCACAAACCTGCTTTATGCCTGATACAATGGCTTTTGTTTTGGTTTGCACATGCATAATATTAATGAGGACTTTATTTTACTTGCGCTAGCCAAACGCCAAAAGCAACAACAGATGCACCAATAACTGCTCTTAAATCCCATGTTCCCCCCAGTAGAAATAGAATTATCATCACATAAAAAGGAGAAAAATTTAAGTGAAGCGATGAGATTGCTACTCCTACTTTATCAATAGCCGCTAGGAAAAAAACCTGCGAAATAGCCATAGCAATTACAGAATAAATTATCAAACTAAGTAACTGATCACTCGTAAGAAAATTCGGAATTTCAATTAATCCTAAAGTAAAAAATATTGTAAAACTTATCGTGGTGAAAACGGCAGCCCCAGCAAAAGTAATTGATGAGCGCGCGATTGAAGATAGTTCAGAAAGACTGGTTACACTTTTATCAGATGCCCACATGAAAGAAAATCCTGAGCCTAAAGCCATCAAAACCCCCCACCCCAAATCAATTGAAATATTCTCACTAACGGCAATTAATCCACCTATTATCGAAGCAATCAGACCAAGAATAAACTTGCTATTAAGTTTTCTTCGGCCATCCCAAACTTCCAAAATAGTTGCAGAAACAGGAATTAAGGTCGCCAGTAAAGCAACCGTAATAGGGTCCGTAAACCACTGTGCAAACAGTAATAAGTTTGTTCCTAGCCCAAAACCTAATAAACCAATTCTTATTCCTTTCAACCAAGGTGCCTTCAAAACTGAGGATACACCTTCAATAAGAGCCCAGAACAGAACTAGTGTTGAGACTGCCAATATGAGTCTAAAAAACATAAGAGTAATGGGGTGCCATATATCTAAAAGTACTTCTGCAGCTGGGAACCCTGCTGCAAATAAAAATATTGAAATTAAAGCTAAGCTATTTCCAGCAACAAGCCGATTGCCAGAGCCTAAAGGAACTTTAAAAACCTTGCTTTTATCAAAGAGCATTTTCTTAATCATTTTTATGAATTTTTAAAATCCTTTGTCATAAATCAGTATCAAATTCTGCAAACTTAACGACACCACGTCGCTAATGAGACGATCATCTCACAATAGAAAGTCAGTCTAAAAAACATAAAACAACGCCGAAAGAGGCGTTGCTTTAGGGGGAGTAAATAGACAATTAACCGTGATTGTCCGCGCATGTATTTTGTCATGACACGTAAAGTATACGGAAGGTAAAGGTATCTGGATCAAAAGCAGCTGTGGATTTCAATAAAAAGCCTCCACGGGGTAATGCGGAGGCTTTAAATACGGGTACGCTGAGAGAAAATGGAACCACGTAGTGTCATTATGATATTTAAATGCTTGGTGAACAAGACAATATAAAAATTACCTTAGGTAAGCTTTTCAGAAGGAATTTATTATAAAAATTCTAGGTTTAACTCTGACCTAATCGCTCCATCAAATTGAGCGCTCCATTCTTCTTTTGAGAAAATCAGTTTTGCATCTGTCATAGTTCCAGTAGTTATAATGTCACCGGCAGATAGGGGATCTTGGTTTTTGATCTTAGCTAACCCTTTATGCAAATATCGAATTGCAGAAATTGGGCCTTCCAAAACATTTGCGCCGCTGCCCTCCTCTTCGAAATTACCGCTTTTGTATAATCTTATTTTAACTTCCGTCAGATCACGTTCAGTACGATGATTAACCTTAAATTTCTTGCCCACGAGCAAACATCCATGCAGTCCACCCGATGCAATTGCATCTGTTAATGAAAACTTCCAATTAGGGTATATAGAGTCAACAATTTCAAAACCTGGAGCGATCCAATCTAGATATATTTCAGGATCGGTGGAACCATGCTGCGGTTTCTTCTTGAGACAAACTACTACTTCAGGTTCTATGCGAGGTTCGCAAAATTGGCTTAGGTCAACTTTTAGAAAGTTTGATTCAAAAAAACTAACACTTCCTGTTGTAATTGGACCCCAAATTGGTTCATCGACGCCATAAGTGCTCCAAATATTACGATTTGTGAAACCAATTTTTCTACCCACTATTTCAGTTGGGCCTAATTTTTTTCTAACAATTCTAGCTATATCATAGGCTTCCTGGAGGGAAAGAACTAAACCTCTTTTTGAAAATGGTTCAACCTGCTTAGCCAAAACAATAGCACTGCTTATTTCGTCTGCTATCTCTTCAATATTCATAAAATCACTCAAGTAAATAATTATTAAAAGACTATAATTCTAAGGTTCAACTTTACGTCTGCTTTGATATTCAAATAAAGCTATTCCACCAAAAACTAACAACATTGCAGCTAAATGAAAAAAAGCAAATTTTTCACTAAGTAATAGAACAGCCATAATTGCAGAAAATACTGGAACTAAATTTGCATATAAACCCGCCGATCCTGGTCCTATTAGATCGACACCACGCATGAAAAAAATCTGAGATAAGAAAGAAGGTACTAGTGCTATATATAGGACGATCGCACATCCTCTAGCTCCCGGTATAACCGTGCCATAAGTTAAACTTTCTGCAACCATCAGTGGGATAGTCATTAGAAACGCAGCAACAGAAAAGTAAGCTAGCATAACCATGCCAGAGATTTTTGGCCTACTCTTCAATCCTACCGTATACATAGCATAAAAAGAACAAGCGAAGATCATTAATAAATCTCCATTATTGAAAGTTAACTGCATCAACTTTTCGAGCGAACCTTGAGTAACGATGACAACAACACCCAAAAGGGTCAGCAAAAGACCTGAAAATTGCAATTTATTAATACGATCACCAAAAAGCATAAAAGAACCAAGCAAAATCATGCCCGGCATAGTACTCTGAATAATGCCCAAATTAACAGCTGTGGTACTATGTGCCGCTATGTAAAAAAAAGCATTAAATAAACTTAACCCACAGCCACCCATGATTAGTAGCCACTTTAATCGTGGCCTAATAATTGGCCATTCTGCAATCATTTGACGCCAGTAAAAGCTAACCAAAATTACAACGACTATTCCCCAACGAAAAAATATAAGCAGCATAGGGGAAACCTCTCCAACTGCTAACCGGCTAGCAATCGTATTACTACCCCAGCCTAATGTCGCCAAAAATAATAATAGGGGCGCACTAGCATAAGCCCGCGATAGTAACTGAGATCTCATAAAAGGGGGTTCGCTTTTTTATTATTTCGACGAGTAGAGCCTTTAATTACAAATAACCTTCAGGAAGACATAATACTAGTCAAGTTTCCGTCTAGGATAATTTTAGAAATTAGATTAATAAATTAAACAAATTGTATAGCTCGACGTTTTGATAGGTAAGACTTTTTCATAATGTCCTCAAAAAACAAAAATAGGTGGCACAGACGCGTCACCTATTTTTAGTTAGCTGAAAACAAATTTTTGTGTTTCTAAATTTGCTTATAAAAATTATTGATGAGATAAAACATGCTTAGGGGGCTTGATATGGAACTATCAGGTAAAAAGATTTTCATAAGTGCCGCTGGAGCCGGTATGGGTTACTCTGTTGCAAAACTTGCGTTAAATGCTGGCGCCAAAGTATTTGCAACGGATCTTAAGCCCGCTGGATTAGAAAAATTAAGTGCTCTAGGCGCCAAAACCAAAACATTGGACATCACGAAAGATGGTTCAATTCAAGATTATTTTTCCAAAGCACCGGATTTTGATGGAATTGTTAATATGGCTGGCTGGGTCCACCATGGAACCATCCTGGATGTAAATGAAACTGATTGGAGAAACTCTTTTCTTATTAATTTGGATAGTATGTACTTTGTCATCAAAGCGGCCATCCCAGGTTTGCAGCGAAATGGTGGTGGCTCCATTGTTAATATGGCATCATTAGCCTCTTCAGTAAAAGGCTTCCCATTCCGAGCCGCCTACAGCACTTCTAAGGCTGCTGTTATTGGCCTCACAAAATCTGTGGCTGTGGATTTCATGAGTGATGGAATACGTTGCAACGCAATATGCCCAGGCACCATTGAGACACCATCTTTGCACGAGAGAATGGACATTATGGCCAAAAAGCTTGGCTCAAAAAAAGCTGCAGAGGAATGGTTCGTTTCAAGACAGCCGATGGGAAGGCTTGGTCAACCTGATGAAATAGCGTCGCTTATTATTTATTTACTTTCAGATGCTGGCTCGTATGCGACCGGCCAACCTTTTATAGTCGATGGAGGTACCATAGCCTAAACGAAAAGTTTAATATTTAATTTCTTATTAAGCAGTCTTCAAAAGGGAACAATTTTCTTATCTAGATACATTAATTTTAATTTTCCCAATATCAAAAACTTCAAATTCAATTACATCGTCCAGTTGAGGAAAGTATGTTGGAAATGTAGAACCAGTCATCACGATTTGGCCCTTTTTCAATTCTGATCCACGCTTATTCAGAAAATCAGCAATCCAGATTACGGCATTAAAGGGGTTTTCTAGAGCCACCCCAGTAACTGACCTTTCAATATTCCCATTAATGCTTTTAGAAACCTCGTTAATGCTGAAATCGAGATGAGAAAAGTTTTGCGATTTAGTCCCAAGAACCGTATTTGCATTCCAAGAATTGTCCGCGGTTTGAGAAATTAAGTCCACTGTAGAATAATCCGCATTCCGATCATCAATTAATTCAAAAGCAGGATAAACAGCTGAAACTTTGCGCATACATTCCTCAACTGTTAGATTATTAGAATTAGAACCAAAATCTTCCCCAATTTCTATGGCAAGCTCAAACTCCACTCCTAATCGGCCGTAATTTTTTAGGGATATAACTTGATCCCCTTTGAGAATGGTCTTGGAAAATAAGTTGCCTTTGAAAGAGGTATTTACGCCAAACATCTCCTGCATCGCTTTTGAAGTAAGAGCCAATTTATAGCCTACTACCTCGCCTTTATGCGCCCAGACAGACTCAAGGGCATCTTGCACAAAGTATGCATCCTCAAAACTTTCCAAACCGAACATTTCATTAAAATTTTGAAAAACTTTTTTAGCCTGTCTCTGTTCACTCACCCAATTTGCGGCCTCGACATATTTTGACATTTTAAAACTCCAAACTTCGATTTTCTAAATTTAGCCGCAAATTTATTTATTTGATATAAACAATATACAATACATCGTATTTTAACATCGACATATCAGGTTAAGTCAGAGATCATTGACGTCAAAACAACAAAACGAAAATGATAAGAACATGAATGCTCCTAATATATTATTTATCATGGCAGATGATCACGCTGCAAAAGCAATTAGCGCTTATGGTGAAGGCATAAATAAGACCCCAAACATTGATCGCATTGCAACCGAAGGGGTTAGGCTTAACCATTGTTATGTTACAAATTCAATTTGCACACCAAGCCGAGCTGCTATCCTTACAGGAACTTATAATCACGTAAATTGCGTGACAACATTAAATACTCCAATCAACAATAGGCTCCCTAATGTTGCAAAACATCTTCAGTTTGGCGGTTATCAGACAGCTATTATTGGAAAGTGGCACCTCGGAGAAGGTAAAGAGCATGAGCCTACTGGATTTGACCATTGGTCAGTTTTGCCAGGCCAAGGTGACTATTTTGATCCTCAATTCATTGAAATGGGAAAAGAAGTGGAGGAAAAAGGATATGCTACGGATATCATAACCAAAAAATGTACAAATTGGTTATCATCGCGAAATAAAGAGCAGCCTTTTTTCCTAATGTGCCACCACAAAGCCCCACACAGAGAGTGGGAACCCCATCCAAAGAATAGAACGCTATATAAAGACGACATAAAAGTTCCTGATACATTTGAAGATGACTATAAGAATAGAGCAAAAGCTGCCGCAGAAGCAAAAATGAGGATTAAAGATGACATAACCTACGATGATCTCGGTTTAATTCAACCTGAGGGGGGGAGTGAGGTTGGTGAGCGCTCTCGACCAGACAGCAATAAACGAAAAATACCAAATCCAGATATACTTGATGGATTTGAATTAATCGATAAGCATACAGGAGAAAGATTTTCTTTTGCTTCAAAAGATGAACTAAACATATTTAAATATCAGCGATATATTAAAAGATATCTAAGCACTATTGCGTCTATTGATGAGAGTGTTGGATCATTGTTGGATTATCTAGAAGATCATAATTTAACAGAAAATACGATTGTAATTTATACATCAGATCAGGGATTTTTCCTTGGTGAACATGGTTGGTTTGATAAACGCTTTATTTACGAAGAATCTTTCCAAATGCCGTTTTTATTTCGGTATCCACAACTAATAGAAGCCGGCCAAATTAATAATGATATGTGCTGCAACGTGGATTTTGCGCCTACTTTTTTGGATTTTGCTGGATTGGATATTCCTAACTACATGCAAGGAAACAGCATAAGACCTGTTCTAGAAAAAAATACTCCGGATAATTGGGAGCAGGAAGCCTATCAAAGATACTGGATGCATAAAGATCCCGACCATAATGCTTATGCTCATTACGGGCTTCGTAATCAACGCTATAAGATAATCTATTGGTATAATGATGGTTTTGATCTCCCAGGAACAAATCATGGCGGCGAAGATAGAGAGTGGGAGCTTTTTGACTGTCAAAGCGATCCTTTGGAGTTGTTTAATTTGGCAAATGATAAGAATTTTAAGGATACATTTGACCAGATGAAAAAAATGCTGACAAGAAAAATGCTCAAAATAGGAGATATTCCTGCTCACGATCACTAACGATTAAGTTAAAAGAGATCTGTCAATTCAATTCAAAGAAATTATGCACAAAAATTAATCTAGAAAATCAATAAACTTATTATCCCTTCTGATTTACGTGACGTTTAAAAAATAATTGAAAATTAAGGCCCAAATTGCTGTTAATGTCAGCAAGGTGGTTAAATCTGCATTTAGAAAACTTAAATAAACCCTCAAGCAACCTTTAGGAGGAATAAATGTCTCTGTACGAAAAAATGAAAACAGCATCTGAAAATCGAGATGTGGACAGCTATTTAGATTGTATTCACGATGATTTTGTTTTTGTACGTCATCAAACTGGCGCGGAAATGAGTAAAGATGAGTGGTCTCCTATGCTAACAGCAATGATGCAAAGTGACAAATTAGAAATAAAAGACCAGCGTTGCATATATGAAAATGACGAAATTTTAGTGACACATTCCATGATGAACTTTCCCGATGGAACTTCCGAAGCTGTCATGGTTGTAAATCAACTTAAGGATGGGAAAGTTGTAAGGGTAGAAACTGGCGCAACTCCAATTAATAGTGCATAGTTAATTTATTAGTAAGGGAGAAAAAAATGGTAGAAAGTTTTGGTGGTTCTTTAAACCTAATTATTTGGATAATACTGACAATTGGTGCGGTTTATTATAGTTTTAGATGTCTATTTCAGACAAAAGCATTCAACGATCAATACGGGTTTGGTGACCAAGCAATATATATATCACGATTTGCTGGAGCACAGGTTGGAGCGGGAGCAATAATTTCAATCGTGTTGCTTTTTACTGGGCCATCTGGTGCTTGGGCTTTTGTAGCTTTCGGGTGGACGCAGGCTCTTATTGCTGCAATTTCTGGATATCGCACACTAAACAGTGAGTGGGCAAGCGTTGAGGGCGTTAAGCCAACTGCTGAAGGTTATATAGCTCCAATTATATTTTTAATACTTTATACAGTTCTTTTGTATAATATGGGCGATATTCTTTACGCTTAGAATTTTAGGATATTTTTATCAAAGAAACATCCAAAAGATGAGTAAGGCTAAAAATAAATTTGAACCAGCGATACTTTACGCAATTATCGCTGGTTGCGTCATTTCATTTGTAAGTTTTGGATTTTCAGCCTCATTTAGTGTTTTTCTAAGACCCATGTCGGCTGACTTAGGGTGGGGGCGTGAAGTATTTTCACTGTCTCTAGCTATCCAAGCGCTAATGTGGGGCATTACACAGCCAATTGCTGGCGCATACGCCGACAAGCATGGATCTGCTCGAGTATTGGCTTTTGGGGCTATATTTGCCGCACTTGGTTATGCCTTACGCGGCATCTTTTTAGATGAAACTCTGTTTATTTTAACTGGTTTTATAGTTGGAATAGGTACAGGCGCATGTTCCTTTCCCGTTGTTATTGTAGCACTTGGTAAGGTTGTAGAAGCAAAACAAAGAAGCTTTATTATGGGCCTAGGAACAGCGGCAGCTTCTGCCGGTATGTTTGCAGGAGCTCCAATCGCCACTGTCCTAATCGGCACAATAGGATGGGGAATAGCTATATTCTTAGTGGCCTCATCTTTTCTAATAATTCTACCTCTTCTTTTTTTCGTCTCGCAAGCCTCAGAAAAAACAGCTCCCACCACGGAGCAAGTAAATACAATACAGGCCATAAAAATTGCATTTTCTGATAGATCATATACGCTTTTATTCTTTGGTTTTTTTGTATGTGGTTTTCATGTCCAATTCATTGGAACTCACTTGCCAGCTTACATAATTGATGAAGGTTTAGCACCCATCATAGGGGCATGGTCACTTGCTCTAATTGGTCTATTCAATATCGCGGGCTCTTTCTTTTCAGGCTGGTCAGGCCAAGTATATTCAAAGCCAAAATTATTGTCCGGAATTTACGCATTCCGAGCTGCGGTGATATCAGCTTTTATATTTGTCCCATTGAGCGAAACCAGTGTACTCATATTCTCTGCAGCTATGGGTATTCTATGGTTATCAACTGTACCATTAACGACTGGTTTGATTGCTCAAACACAGGGCTTGAAGTTTTTATCAACCTTAGCAGGCCTAGTATTTTTTAGTCATCAGGTGGGCGGTTTTCTAGGAGCATGGCTTGGAGGTAGACTATATGATCTTACCGGAAACTACGAAGCCATGTGGATAGCGGCAATTCTTTTTGGATTACTTGCAACGATCATACACATACCTATACGAGAAACAGCTGGTAAACTCGCGCAAGCTGAATTTAAATAAATTATAAATAAAAATTAATATTTACCGGTTTTATACCACCTTGAAAAAATGGCTTCTAAAAAAATGAATCATGGCGTGATATTAGTTTTATTATCGTCTGTATTTTTTGCATTTGTACCTAACTCCGCAAAAATTGCTTTGGACGATGGTTCTTCCCTCTTCTTTTTAGTCTTTTCACGATATGCAATTGGTGCATTAATTCTATTTTTATTTATTGTTTTGATAGGAGGTAACTTAAGAATACCTTTAAGAACTTTGCCTTATGTAATTCTTTCTAGTATTTTTGCATGCCTTTTAATTATGCTCACCTACCACGCAGTTGATTACTTGGACGTTGGTTTAGTAATGCTCATTCTTTACTGCTTTCCAATCGGCGTAGCCTTCATCTCCTACTTAAGGGGAAAAACTGAAATATTATTGATCCAATGGTTAAGTATAGTTGTGCTCATGTTAGGCCTATACCTCATGCTCAGCACCGGAAATAAAACGCTAAATCTCTATGGTTTATTTATAAGTTTTATGGGGTTGTTATTTTTTATTGCCTTTATTGTAACGGCCGCCGATTTATCAGAGCAAATTGGAGCAACCACCTTTAATCTGTATCTAAGTTTAATCGGAATAGTTTTTTTAACTGTGGGATTTATTTTACCACTTGGCTTTGAGATAAATTTACCACTGACAAATACTGGATCCTTGGCAATTTTTGCAAACGGGCTTTTCTACGTTTTAAGTTGGGTTCTTTTTTTTAAAGGAGCTAGTATAATTGGTGCCACTAGATCTTCAATGCTCGCATGCGTTGAGCCTCTCTTCGCAGCACTGCTAGCGATTATTTTGCTAGGACAATTACTGTCAGTTACCGAATGGATAGGATTTTTTATCG
>ERZ802830.1487-NODE-1487-length-22291-cov-7.64351_pt1 | contig 22291 bp, 21 predicted proteins | sample MGYA00345654_ERZ802830 | MGnify/ENA primary metagenome ERZ802830 (study PRJEB30503, sample SAMEA104212375) | marine metagenome | biome: Westerlies Biome; feature: [SRF] surface water layer (ENVO:00010504) within the epipelagic zone...; material: water...
GGTAAATTGATCGCGAACGGCGTGAAATCGAGGGTCGCAATAGCCCGCTACGAGAGGATCACTCACTCTATACTCCTAGTGCTTCTTTGATAGCTATTAGTAGCCTGTCGTCTTTGCTGAACGCTTCTCAACGAAGGCCGAAATACACTCTTTAAAATCTTCGCTGCGAGCCGCCAGAATCCACTGATCCTGGTCCATATGCATAATCGACTCGCTCAATGCCAGCGCGTATTGATTCACGCTGCGCTTAATCATCTGCACAGCCACAGGTGGAAGATCGGCGTAGTGCCGCGCCCACCCCTGCGCCACCGCCTGCAAGTCCTCACTCACGCATACGTCATCGATTAAGCCCCAGCTCTCCAGTCGATCTGCGGCATAGAGGTCCCCGGACATAATCAGCTGTTTTGCACGAGATAACCCCACCAATTCAACAAACAACGGGACGGCATTCCACATAAGATTCATGCCTACCTTGACCTCACCCAAACCCAAACGCGCATCCGTGGTCGCAATCCGAAAATCGCAGGCAGCGGCGATGCAGGCACCACCTCCCGTGGCAATACCTTGCACGGCACAGATCGTTGGCTGGTGAATCTCCCGGATAGCCGTTAACAACTTTTGCCCGAGCTCCGCATCACGTCGCGCCCGCAAGAGCGATCCCTCAGGCTTCAGAACGGAGACTTCTTTCAAATCTGCGCCCACAGAAAAGTCCGCTCCCTCGGCCCTGATGATCACGGCACGCACCTGATCTTTGTCTGAAACCGCTAACGCCGCGTCGCGGAGTTGCGCCATTGTGTCGCGATTAAGCGCGTTTCTGACCTCGCCTCGATCGAGAATAATCGACGCAATATCGTCGTCAACGCTCACTTTGACGGTGTGGTCTGTCATTAGCTTTCTCTTTTTTATTGTTGTTGTACGTTTATTTTTATTGGCCTTCACTATGCCAGATCAGCCGTCGTAAAACATATCCTGAAAGGAGCATTGATCTCAGAGGAGTTCGCCTGCCTTCTTACGGATGTCCTGAATATCGACGCCTGTGTCGTCAATCACGCTAGCGCATAAATTCAGGCACTTGGGGGGTCGGGTACGTCTTTCCTGAAAAAACGCGAGAACTTCCATGTCGGCGTCCCGTATCGCCTGCAGTAACAGCGGGCTCATCGCGCCTGCTTCAGGCTCCAGATCGAAATCAGCCAGATTGTGGAGCGCCTTCAACAGCTTGGGCCCCACCATTTGAGGTGCAATGTGGTCTGGGTCAACGCGCTTGATCATCGACTCAGTCGTATGAATCAAAAAGTCCAGTACCGGGGACGTCTGTAAAAAGACCATAAATGCGTTGTGAGGCTGGCGACGAACCTCTAATCGCCCCGCCTTATCTGTCTGCAACCAGCACTCTTCGCCAAACCGTGAGTGCTTTGTCACCGATGGCTGCCAACCCTCATCAATAATCAGCGTGTCGGCATCGCACCAGATAACGCGATCAATCCCGGCTTCGAGGGCCGCTCTGATATGCAGCAAACGAGCTAAATCAGCGAGTATGGGTCCTCGCCCCGCCAACTTCTGCCGATACCACTCGGGAAGCACATCGAAGAAGGCGTCATCAAAAAATTGGTAAGCAAAACCTTGACGTTGCGACCACGCCTCGACGCCCAAGAGGCAATCGGTCACCCACTGAGGTCGGTTGTGCGGGGCGGACTGAATGACAATGGTCTTCAAACGCAATTAGCTAGCTTTGAAGCGAGAACCCTTTTCCGGTGGTGGATTAGCACCGCCAGCAAAGCACTGCGCTTTGGACATCCAATCGGTTGCGGGATCACCAACGACCGTGAGGCTCGTGTCTGCGATATTCCGTGTCTGTGTCACGACCCGAGCGAAGTCGACGGCATCACCCTGAATAAAGTTACTTTGTTGCGACTCCCCGTAGGTCCAAACTTCGCCGCTTGGAGACACTAAACTGACGAATGGCATGGGCTCAGGTGGTGTCTCGCCTCTCACCTTAAAGGTCCAGCCAAAGGTGTTGATACCCAAAACGACAATGTTGCGAATACGGTCATGCTCGTCCCGATCTTCACCTAATGCGTCGAACACCTCTTGCCCGTGAGCCCAGGTCTCCATCTGCCGTGCCGATATCGCCGATCGCGCGCTCATACTGGGGCCTGCCCAAGGTACTCTCGAGCTGGGATCAAGCGCAGCGTAGGCATCAGACGTCTCGTCAACCAAGGAGGCCCACGCCTGACGCAGCGCCCCACCGCTCAAACCATCCAGGTAGGCCTTTTCGTACTCCGGTAGAGAGCCACCCTTCATCATGTGAGCTCCCACACCCTCAAAAAATGCCGCGAACGCTTCATCGCCCTCGGTCGCGACCATGACAGCCTTGTTCCAGAAATGAAGATGCCGGAAGACGTCATTGATCGTCCAAGACTTGAATTGTGTGGTCTTCTCGAAGCCCGCATCATCCAGGTCGGCAATCAACGCCTTGAGTGTAAAACTTTCCTCTCGAAAATCACTCGCTTGCTGCATCGTCCACTCCTTCAATAAACGCCGATATACGGCCATGAGCCTCAATAAAGTCAGTTTTAAAACCTAGCATGACGTCAGCGACCGATTGCTCCGCGTTCATCAAGCCAACCGCCTGCCCGACCCAATAGGTTGCTAGCGCCTCAGCGCCGTCATGTCCGCCCTCGGCCAGTTTGTCGACCTTTCTCAAGGCCGGCTCAGAGACCAGTGATTGAAGCGGCATGGGCAGTGGCTCCGGCGCACCGGAGCTTTCCCACGCGTCGGTCCAGGCTGATCGCAACTGTCGCGAAGGCTTACCTGTTCTTGATTTCGCCCTGACGGTATCGCTGGCGGTGGCCGCTATCATCTTGCGCTTCACGGTAGGTGTGGTCTCTGCCTCAACCGTTGTCAGCCAGACACTCCCGCACCACGCGCCCTCTGCGCCCATGGTCATGGCCGCGGCCATTTGTTCACCCGTGGCAATGCCGCCCGCCGCAAGCACAGGCACGGATAGATTGTGTTGCTTCAGGGCCCTACAAACCTCAGGAACCAATACCATGGTGCTGACCGCACCGCAGTGTCCTCCCGCCTCTCCACCCGCGGCGATCAACACATCAACACCCGCTCGGGCCTGATTCAAGGCATGGTTGACCGTGCCGACAAGAGCACCCACTTTAATGCCCTTAGCGCGCGCAAACTCGAACATGTTGGGTGGCGGAACACCAAGCGCATTCACCAACAGCGCAACCGAATACTCAGCAGCGACTTCGAGCATGGCGTTCGTTTTTTGGCCCTGAATGTTATGCGTGAAGGTCAGGTCATAATTTCGATCGGCGGCGAGATCCGATGTGTCGATACCTTGTGACTCGAGAATTGAATCCGCGAACTCAACATGCCCGTCCGGGATCATATTCACCAGATCGGCATCACTAATAGACTCGTCTTTACCGATGGCCGCGTTCGGCACGATGAGATCGAGTCCAAACGGTCGTCCATTGGTATGTGCGGCAATCCAGTCAAGCTCAACGCGCAGCTCTTCTGGCGTCAGTTCGACAGCGCCCAACACACCAAAGCCACCGTTGCGGGAGACGGCGGCTACAACGTCGCGACAGTGACTAAAGGCGAAGAGTGGAAACTCGATATCAAAAGTGTCTGTTAATGACGGCTTCATTCCTCTAGCTCCAACATCATAATGAGATCGCCAGCACCTATCTGCTTGCCGGCCACTGCCACCACATCGACGACAGTACCGTCACCGGGCGCAATGAGCTCATGCTGCATTTTCATGGCCTCGAGAACCGCAATGCGCTGGCCTTTTGTAACCGCATCACCCGCTGCCGTATCGATTGATAACAGCTGCCCGTGCATCGGCGCCGTGATCGTGCCGCCACCGGCCGCCTCCTCCGCCTCCGGCGGAATACGTGTGTTGTCCGCCAACATCATCGAAAGAGAGTCGGAAGCGAGATAAAGCGTCGCGGGAGCCTCTGACTGGTAGTGATAGCGCTGAGAGAGCCCATCAACTTCCAACGTCATCGTGTGGTCCTCGATGTCGGTTACCACGAGATGATGGCTATTATCGCCAACGGAAACCTCATACTCGCCCGCATTGAGCGGTACCACGAGTACCTCACGGGCATCCTCCCCAACGTCGTAGGACTTTGTATCTGTTACCCGTCCCATGGACACCCAGTCGAGTAACTCCTCGTTAACCGACGCCGACTGGCTGTGATGAGTTTCCATGGCAAGGACGTGTTGTATCGCCCCTGTGCTGGCCAGATCAGCGCTACTTACTTCAGCCGGTGTAAATGCATCACCGTAGTTATCGGCGATAAACGCCGTCGTTGCCGCGCCCGAAATAAACTCGGCTTGATCCATCACATCGATCAAAAAGTCACGATTGTTTTCTGGCCCAAATAAGGCCGTGTCCTGTAGCGCACTCCTCATTTTTAGACGCGCGTCCTCTCGCGTATCGCCATAGGTAATGAGTTTGGCCACCATGGCATCGTAAAACGGTGTGACTTCATCGCCCGTCTCAACGCCTGCATCCACCCTGATGCCGGGGCCCTGAGGTTGAGTAAATAGCTTGATAGGTCCAGTGCTGGGTAAAAACCCTGATGCAGGATCCTCCGCATACAAACGAACCTCAATGGCGTGTCCAAATAGTTCAATGTCTTCCTGCTGCGCAGGTAGATCCTCACCTCGCGCAACCCGAATCTGCCACTCCACAAGATCGTATCCGGTCACCATTTCGGTCACGGGGTGTTCAACCTGAAGTCGCGTATTCATCTCGAGGAAATAAAATTCACCCGCTTCGTCGAGCAAGAATTCGACCGTACCTGCGCCGACGTAATTGACCGCCCTGGCGGCCTCGACCGCTGACTGCCCCATGGCCGCTCGCAGTTCAGGGGTCATCACGGGACATGGAGCTTCCTCGACCACCTTCTGATGCCGACGCTGGATAGAACAATCACGCTCACCCAGGTAGACCGTGTGTCCTGCCTTATCGGCAAATACCTGAATCTCGACGTGCCGCGGTCGCATAACCGCCTTTTCAATGATCAGCTCGCTCGACCCAAACGCATTCTGGGCTTCCGATTGCGCCATATCGATGGCGGTTTCGAGTTCGCTTAGCTCGTGGACGAGACGCATACCACGTCCGCCGCCGCCGGCCGCGGCTTTAACCATCACCGGCAGGCCGATTTTTTCAGCCTCAGCCACGAGCGTGCTCACTGCGTGGTCATCACCCTGATAGCCAGGGACACACGGAACGCCCGCGTCAATCATGGCGCGCTTAGCCCTAGCTTTGTCCCCCATGACCTCGATGGCAGCGTTCGGCGGCCCGATAAATTCAATACCTTTGGCTTCGCAGGCCGAAGCAAACGCCTGATTTTCGCTGAGAAAACCGTAGCCGGGGTGGATACAGTCAGCGCCGGTCCGCTCGGCCGCATCAAGAATCGCATCCATTTGCAGATAGGAATCGGCTACCGGCGCGGGACCGATGCAGACCGACTGATCCGCTTCTCTCACGTGCTGTGCAGTGGCATCAGCCTCGGAATAAACAGCAACCGTTTTCAGGCCCATAGCCTTGGCCGTCCGCATCACCCGAACGGCAATTTCACCGCGATTGGCCACCAATAACGTCGTCAGTGCCTTCATCGTTAAATCTCCGTATGCCAGTTGGGTTTGCGCTTTTCGACAAAGGAGGCAACGCCCTCCTTTCCCTCTTCGCCTTGAAGACAACCGCTGAAGTTAATGGCGGCAAATTCCACCTTTTCACTGTCGGGTGTCACAGGCATACCCACAATCAGTTCTTTACAGGCGGCTACCGCACCGGGAGCACACTCAAGCACATCGCGCTTTACCTTGGTCTCAAGTTCAGCCAACGCAGCATCGTCCTCTGCTACAAAATCAAGAACCCCGAGCCGCCCCGCTTCATCACCCTTAAAGCGAGCTGCCGTCACCATTAAGCGACGACCGGTCGAATAACCGCATTTCTGCAATACGTAACGCGCGATCTGCGCGGGCGTGATCCCGATCCGCGTTTCGGAAAAGCCGAACTTGGCATCGCTCGTACCGATGGTAACGTCGCAACAACAGGCGACGCCTAATCCACCCGCCATCGCCGCGCCTTCTATAACGGCAACGGTGACCTGGGGCAGCGCATTCAATTCCGCCAGAACATGACCAATTCGACGACTCATCCGCATTGATTCTTCGGTCGCGCCGCTCGCCATGGCATTAAAGCCCTTTAAGTCACCGCCGGCACAAAAGAACCCACCTTTGCCACGAATCGTCATGCCGCGAATATCTCGCTGGTCCTTGATGGTGTCGATGACGGTTGCCAAGTCCTCTACGGCCTCATCCGTCAGTGGATTGCGACGCTCCGGCTGATTGAACCAAACCGTAAGCCAACCCTGCTCTAGATCGAGGGCCAGCGTTTGTGTTTCAGGTAGTGTCGCCATGATTACATCCTCGCTATGCCGAATGCATTCGGTCGTGTTTCACGTAAACGAGCCTCGAGCACTGTCTCTAGGCAGAAAGCCAGTACCTTTCGGGTATCGCGCGGATCAATAATGCCGTGATCGAGTACGCGGCCCGAGGTATAGAAGGCATCTTCTTGTGCGTCAAAGTGGGCTCGGATGGCTGCGGCTTGCTGCTCGAGCATCTCCTCGGGCACCTCCTGACCTTTCCTAGCAGCGCCGACGCGCGCCACCTCGGACATCGTGTCAGCGGCGCTTTGCCCTGCCATGACACCGGTACGAGCGTTGGGCCAAGCAAACAGGAAATCCGGCTGATAGGACCAGCCGCACATACCGTAGTTACCGGCGCCGAAACTGGCGCCAATGTAGAGCGAAATCTTGGGGACCCGAGCATTAGACACAGCTTGAATCATCTTCGAGCCGTGTTTAATCATGCCGGCCTGTTCGTACTCCGTACCCACCATGTAACCAGTAGTGTTGTTAAAGAAGAGAATCGGCATATCAGCGGCATCACAGAGCTGGATAAACTGCGCCGCCTTCGTGGCACCATTGGGATCAATGGGGCCGTTGTTACCGATGAAACCAAAGCTGATACCGGTGATGGATGCATAGCCGCAGACGGTCGAGACGCCGTAGCGTGACTTGAACTCTTCCACCGAGGAATCATCCACAACACGCGCCAGAACTTCGCGGAAGTCATAGGGCACTTTTGGATCCACGGGGATAGCGCCCGCGAGTTCCTCAGCGGGAAACCGCGGGGGTTCATACGGTCGTCGCACCACCGTAGTGACCCGCTTATTCCAATCGATGCTCTTCATGACCTCGCGCGCTTTGAGAATCCCGTGCGCGTCGTCTTCGACAAGGTATTCGACAACGCCCGAAACGCTCGAATGCATTTCGGTACCGCCTAACTCGCGATCATCCGCTTCCTCTCCGGTTGCGGCTTTCACAAGGGCAGCACCGCCCAGTGCGGCCATCCCGTTTTCCTTTACGCCAATAACGTAGTCGGACATGCCGGGCATATAGGCACCACCCGCTGTTGAGCCGCCGTGTAATACGACCATGGTGGGAATGCCGGCTGCGGACAATCGCGCTAAATCTCGAAATACGTTACCGAAGCGCGACCACAACTCGACTTTGTACTTCAGTAAGTTGGCGCCAGCAGATTCCACCAAGTGGATCACCGGTAACTTCTGACGCATACACATTTCAAGAATGGACGTCGATACAAATCCGGTTGACTCCGTTGCCGCCCCAGCTGAAATACCCGAGTCATCAACCCAAATCATGCACCGCACACCCTCAACGAACCCAACGCCGACAATGACCGAGCCACCAGGAACACTCGTTTCTCGATCCGGGTTTTCCACGCAGTAGTTCGCCATGGAATGCATTTGCAAGAACGGCATCCCAGGGTCAAGCAAACGCTCTAGGCGCTCACGCGGCGAGAGTTGACCTCGAGCTCGGAACGTCTTCAACCGCTTATTCGACGCATCAATCGTGCGCTGTTCGAGGCCTCGCCAGTGGTCAATCAGCTCGAACATGCTGGATCTATTTTCTTTAAAACTGTCGCTTGCGGGCTGAACAGTCGACGAAAGCACTGCCATATCAGGCCTCCAAAAGTTGTTGTGGGATCGCAATGGGGGTATCGAGCAGGACCTGCGCATAGGCTTTTGCCTGAGGGTCATTTCTCAGACTGGCTATGCCACCGCCACCCAGTGCGTTGTGGAGTAGAAAATTTAACGCCGGTAAACCTGGCATGTAGTAGCGGTCAATGTCGGGCGAGGTCATAAAGTGCGCAAATCGATCGCCGACGTAATCAGTCGTCAGTTTCGCGGCAATCCACGGCAAGTACTCAGCCTTTCGCGCAATAATGCCTATATTGGCCTTATCGCCCTTATCACCGGAGCGCCCCCAGGCCAGTTTCTCCAGCGGGACTTCGATAAGAGCGCCCATTGCCGAATCCGTGTCGGGAATGATGGACTCTTCAAATGTCGAGATCTCATCCGTCGTCGCCGGTGGGTCAAACGCTTGCGCCCCAGACTCATCAATCAGTTTCAAATCGAGTGTGGACTTGTCGACCAGCACAGAGAACAGACGAATGACCGGAGACGGTTTTGCTCGCGCACCTGCAAAAAACGCCATCCCCGCCGGCGCTCCGAGCGCCACACCCGATAGTTCTCGTAGAAGCAGGCCTACAGCACGGGCGTCCTGATGGCGGCATGCCACTTTCAGAGCCACTTCACGGCTACTGTCGGCAGATGCGTGCGCTCCCCAGAAGCTCTCCTCGCCAATGACATCGATGGCAACGTCATCAAAGTCCTGTCCGCCCATTGCGCGAATTTTTGAACGCGTGCGGACGAGGGCCTCTTCTGCAAAAATGCGGGCTTTGTCGGCTGCGCGGCGACCAATACACCAAAAAGTCGTACCTGCGCGCCAACCATCAGCCCAGGTCATGCTGGTCTTGTAGGTTGACGGAACGCCTCGTCCCCTAGCACCCGTCACCCGAACACGATCGTCAGCCACTTGCTCCAGGTTGATTTGCGTAAAATCACAAACGACATCGGGCAGTGTGTAAGCCGCAGGATCACCGATCTCATAAAGAAGCTGCTCTGCCACCGTACCGCGATTGACAATGCCGCCCGTATCTTTCGGTTTATAGATATCACAGGACCCATCGGAGGACACCTCTGCAATGGGGTAGCCCACGTTATGAAGCGTGTCCGCGACCTCTTCCCAATCCGTAAAGTTGCCGCCCGTGGCTTGAGGGCCGCATTCAATCAAGTGACCTATGGCTGACCCAGCTGATAGCTTATCCAGCTCATCAGCCGCCCACCCAAACTCGTGAATACAGGCTCCCAGCGTGACGGCGCTGTCGACACATCGGCCCGTTACGACAATATCCGCGCCACCGGCCAAGGCAGCGGCGATAGGAAACGCGCCAATGTAAGCGTTTGCACTTGCCACTTTTTCTTTGGGCGGAAACGCATCGCCCGAAAACATCTCTGCGCCACCCGCGGCCTCGATGGTATCGAGTTGGTCCAGTAGATCATCGCCCGTAACAACGACAACTTTTAAATCGAGACCTCCGGCAGCAATCACCTCTCTCAGCGCGTCACCACAAGCCTCTGGGTTAACCCCACCCGCATTACTAATTAGCTTAACTCCGGATTCGGCTATGCGGTGCAGATTAGGCTTAACCATGGATGAAACGAAATCGTTTGCGTAGCCCAGCGTCGGATCCGAGGCGCGCGCCCTCGCCAAAATCGACATGGTTATCTCAGCCAGATAATCAAACACGATGTAGTCGAGATTCCCCTCTGACAAGAACTGGGACATGGCCATGTCAGTCTCGCCCCAGAATCCCGTGGCTCCACCTATCCTGATTTTTTTGTCATTCACCGTAGCGCCCTTTCCATCAACATGATCAGACTAAAAATGATTGATACTCATTTAAAATGAGTCATACTCATCACTATAGGCGCAACAAAAACAGGCTTCAAGCCATAATCATTACGGATCGCATTACCTGCGCCGAAAGGAATAGAGAGACCATGGCAGAAACCCAGAGACAACGACTCGAAGCCAGAGAAGAAACCATCTTGGCGGCAGCGACTGCAGTCTTTGGTGAATCAGGTGTGGACGGGGCGCGTATGGCCGAGATTGCACGTCGCGCGGACGTTGCAGAGGGAACGGTCTACCTCTACTACAAAAATAAACATGAGCTACTCGAGGCTGTCGTCGATCGCTTTTGGCGAGAACTCACAAAGGGTGCGATCGCCGCCATATCCGAGGGCGCAAATGTCAACCAGCAGCTCCATGAGTTAGCGAGCTACCACCTACAATCACTGATCGATGACTTCAAAATTGTTGAGATCACCTCCAGGGCCCGAATGCGACACGGAGAGCCCGTCAGACAGCTGCCTCAGATACGGGAATACGTGCGCGTTTTTGATGGCATCATGCAACGCGGCATCGATCTACGAGAGTTCAGTGCCGACATCGCAATCTGGCAAATTCGCGATGTGTTCTACGGAACCTTGGAGCATTCCGCCCGAACCCTGGTATTGAGAGATCAAGTCTTCGACCCATCGGTCATTGATCATCTGATGCGACTTTTTGAGCAGTACCGCCCCTCATTAGAGACGGACAAAACGAGCGGCCTGCAATCATCCGAGATCATGCAGGCGCTATCCCGCATTGAAACAAAACTATCTCAGTTCTAGCGGTCAAGAACTTCAGGCGTATTGAGCCCGTAAGGCATCGATGAAGCGACCGAGCTGGTCTCGCGGCAGCCGATTAATGCCCGCGGCAGCGGCCCGACCACCCCCTGTCTCAAATTGCCGGCATACGGCATCCGCACCTGTTCGGTTATTCAGGGGCGCTCTAACACTCACCAAGTAACCGCCGTCGATATCCGTCAGTACCGCGTGTACTTTGTCTGGTGACTGGTTAGCCAGATCGTTGCCATACACCCCACTGACCCGCCGTGCCCAAGCCTCGTCGGGAAGTGACACCACGGCGATGCCGTCGTCATCGACAGCTCTAGGTGCCGACTGGGCCGAGCTCATATCAGTCTCGTAGGCAGCAACTAATGTCTCGAATAAGTCGCGATCATCCTGTAACAGCGACGTAGGTGACGTGTGCCGCAGCATACGTCGGTAAAGATCAGCCGGGTGAAAATGGAGATCTGCGGGCTGCGATCCATAGGCGTTGTAGTTCACACATATCCCCAACTGCTTCAACGAATCACGATCGACAGATGACGATAAATTGCCAATCAGGTTGTCGGCTGTGGTGTCGAGGTTATCGCCAAAACACCCCACGACAGCCCACTCGGTAAAGGCACTGCGCAAACGACCGTTGACCAATGCACTGGTACACACCTCAGGTGCGGGACTGATCAACACATCCAATTTTGCTGCATCAGGAATATCCCCAGAAAAGTGATGATCACAAAAAAACACCTCGGCGCCGGCACTCAACAGGCGTTTAACGTCTTCACGATTCTTATCAAAGGAAATATCTAGAGCAGTGACGCGATCCACGCCCTCGTCAGGGATGCGCCCGAGCAACTGAATGTCGCGTTTAACGCCTGTGACAAGCACAGCGTCCGGTCGAGGCTCAGCGAGTCTGAGCTGGATGAGCGCGCAGATTCCATCAGCGTCACCGTTAAAAATATCGTAATCCATGTAATTGCCCCGCTACGTCGGCGGGGCGCATGCTAACAGATAAGTGGTGTGGTTTTTTCTTTCGTACTTCTTTGTTAGCGAACTATCCGCTACTCAAGTACGATTTTTCCTTCGTTTTTAGTGAGCAAGCTGGGACCGATACCACGAACGTCGCCGAGGGCCTCAATTGATTTAAACTCGCCATAGCGCTGTCTGAAATCAACAATTCGTTTTGCTAACTCGGGACCAACGCCAGCAAGCTCCTCGGCGAGGATCTCGATACTTGCGGTGTTGATATTGACCGTATCCGCAGCATAAGCCGTGGTCACTGATCCATAAGCAATAATAAATACGGCCAGTAAAGCGCCCATAAAGGGAAAGCTCCGATGGGGGCTCATGGTTGATGACTGCATATCTTCTCTCCTATGACATAAGTCTTATCGACTCGATATCAGCCTACGAGAAGAGGAATGGCATTGACTCATCTAGGCCCGATCAGGTGCTTGAGCGATCTATTTCGATGAAGACAGCTTTCCAATGATGCCGTCGACCACAGCCGTCGGGTTGGCGGCTCCAGTAATCGATCGACCCATTACAAGATACGTCGAGCCGCCTGCAATGGCATCCCATGGGGTGACGACACGCCGCTGATCGCCAGCAGCGTCTTCGGGTAGGCGAATACCGGGCGTGATGAGCGAAAAGTCGTGCCCACACTGCGTTGACAGCATTGCCGCCTCTTGTGCAGAACAGACGACACCATCCAAACCACTGGATTGGGCTAGCGCAGCCAGCCGACTAACGCGCTCGACAGGGGTCTCAGAGATACCCAGTTCACGCAAATCGGTTTCATCCATGCTGGTCAGCACGGTGACAGCGATGAGTTGCGTGCGTGAATTGGAACGCTGAGCAACCGCTGTCGCGGCTGCCTCCATCATGCGACGACCACCTGACGAGTGTACGTTGACCATCCACACTCCGAGGTCTGCAGCAGCACCCACCGCGCCCGCAACCGTGTTGGGAATGTCATGAAACTTCAAGTCTAGAAACACGTCAAAACCAAGTGCGTGCAATGCATCCAACACGCGAGGACCTTCGCTGGTGAATAGCTGTTTACCCACCTTAAGCCGAACTTTTGTTGGGTCCAATTGTTGTGCACAGGCCAAAGCCTCATCGAGCGATGGGTAATCAAGCGCAATAATGAGTGGGCTCAACATATCGTTTTCTTAACCGTCCCTTGAACGTTGTTATGCAGGCGTCTGCTCTGACTCGGTAGATCAGCGTACCGGCCGGTGGAGTGTATCCCAGCTCTTACAGCCAGGACATTGCCAGTAGAAACTTGGGCCATGAAAACCGCATACCCCACAGAGATAAGCCGACTGACGTGACGCTAGCTTTTTTGCCCCTTCTATAATCTCCGGGGTCGCCACTTCTTCACCTAACAGCGTAAGTGCCTGCATAAGAAGCCGTGAGCTTGGCTTTTTATTCAAGCCTTGCTTGATTACGTCCAAGGCCTTTGCATCATCTCCTCGCGCCCCGTGTTCATCGGCCAAGATAACGCGCAACTGTGGGTCTTCTCGTTGAGTCAACAGTGTTGCGAGCAAAGGCGTAAGGTCAGCACGAGCGTTAACACTGTCACTGACTGCAATAAGCTGCGAAGCAAACTCCGGTAGCCGCTCGGGCGACATTCTTGCAGCTGCGATTAAACGATCGTATGCACGTCTGGGCTGATCTTGTTGTTGGTCCAACCGCGCGAGGATTATGTGGGGCCAAACTGACTCTTCAGTCCAATTCAGCGCGCGCTCTGCTAGCTCACGCGCCGCCTCGAGGTCACCCGCGGACTCTTTGTCTTCGGCGGCCTCACAACAGTAGTGACCTAACTTTGCGTGCGCTTTGATCACCGTTGCCTCTTGACCGTTGTCATCACTAGCCTCGAGTAACTGCGACTCCGTTAGTTTATAAGCCTGATCCCAATCGCGGCTTGCTTCGAACACCTCTACAAGAAGTACTTTCGCATCTAACCCGTGGTCTTTCGATAACTCAATCAGATCCTTTAGCAGTTGCTCCGCACGATCCAAAAGCCCCGCCGCAATAAAATCCTTCGCCAACTCAAGGTGGGCCTGATTTTTCTGGACATCTGGGAGACGACTTCTTGAGAGCAGTGACTGATGGATTTTTATCGCATTATCCACTTCGCCACGCTTTCGCAGCAGGCTGCCAAAGGTTATATGGGTTTCAAACGTCTCTGCATTGACGGCCAGGGCCTCACTAAAGGCTTTGAGCGCTGACTCCTGCTCACCATCCAGAAGAAAATTCAGGCCGAGGTAATATTGTGAGGGCGGTGCCGCTTCATCAGACGTGTCTCTACCGGCAGCGCCTCTACCCAGCACCCAGCCTGCACCAACAGCTAAGAACAGCAATACCAGCAGCAGCGTATTGGGCTCAGCCATCCGTAAGGTCCTTGCTTAACCGCTTGTGAAGTCTTGCGTTTTCTCGCTTAAGCGACGCGCCTGCGGCTCGCTGTCGAATCACCAGCGCCGAACTCATTAAGCTGCCAATCAAAACCCCGACGATTAAGAACGAGAGCAACCAGACCGCCGCTGGACGCTCTGCTAGGGACCATGCGCCCAGCGTCAACGGCACAGAGACCGTATTTTGAGTGGCAAAGACGGCGCCGAGAAAAACAGATAGACACAAAACGATGAGGGTTAAGGCGGCGCGCAGCCAGCGGAGCATTAGAATACCGCCTTGATCGAACGATTAACGCGTTCCCTCAATTCCTTACCAGGCTTAAAATGAGGAACGTGCTTCCCTTCCAGTTCTACCGCGTCGCCGGTCTTAGGGTTTCGCCCTTTCCGCGCTTCTCGGTAATGCAGTGAAAAACTGCCAAAGCCCCGAATCTCAATTCGGTCGCCCGCAGACAGAGACCCTGCCATGTGATCGATCATCAGCTTTACCGCCAACTCGACATCCTTCGTCGTCAGCTGGTTCTGTTGTGATGCCATTAATTCAATGAGTTCGCTTCGCGTCATGATCCTCACCTCGCAGGCCCATTTTCCACATACCACTGGGCGCAAACAAGTACCGTACTGGACTACTGTTGATTTCTTTTGTTTTTGCGGTGCATTTGCAACACCTGACTGGAAGTCACAGCAGCCGCACAAAATAAAAAAGCCGGTAAAAACCGGCTTTTTGTAATGCACTGCTCGATGACACCAGAAGAGTTACTTCCCGTCCATTTGCGCCTTGATGAGATCGCCAATGGTTCCTGGTGACGCTGTACTATCTTGCTGCTTAAGCGACTGCACCGCCTCTTTTTCATCGTCCATGTCTTTCGCTTTGATAGACAGTCCGATGGATCGGCTCTTGCGATCGACAGCGACAATCTTCGCGTCAATCTTGTCACCGACGTTGAGTACCGATCGTGCATCTTCAATACGATCCCGACTGAGATCAGACACCTTGATGTAGCCATCAACTTCTTCATTGAGCTTGATGACCGCACCTTTCGCATCCACATCGGTCACTTCGCCCGTAACGATGCTGCCCTTCTCGGCTTCACCGAGGAAGATTGAGAACGAATCTTCCTCAAGCTGCTTGATGCCCAGCGAGATACGCTCACGATCAGGGTCAATGCTCAAGATCACGGTCTCGATCTCGTCACCCTTCTTGTAGTTACGAACGGCTTCTTCACCGGTTTCGTTCCAGCTGATGTCACTCAGGTGAACCAGGCCGTCAATATTACCGGCAAGGCCAATGAAGATACCAAAGTCAGTGATCGACTTGATTGAGCCAGAGATCTTATCGCCGGTTGCGTGTTGCGACGCAAAAGCATCCCACGGATTTTGCTGACATTGCTTGATGCCGAGCGAGATTCGACGACGCTCCTGGTCAATATCGAGAACCATCACTTCAACTTCATCGCCAAGCTGAACAATCTTCGATGGGTGAACGTTCTTGTTAGTCCAGTCCATTTCAGAGACGTGAACTAGTCCTTCAACACCCTCTTCGATTTCCGCAAAACATCCGTAATCCGTGAGGTTGGTAATGCGTGCATTGACACGGCTACCTTCTGGGTAACGATTAGTGATCTCTACCCATGGATCTTCACCCAACTGCTTAAGCCCCAAGGATACGCGGTTGCGCTCTCGATCAAACTTAAGAACCTTGACATCCATTTCCTGGCCAACTTCAACGACCTCACTTGGATGCTTGATGCGCTTCCACGCCATATCTGTAATGTGCAACAGACCATCAACACCACCAAGATCAACAAAAGCGCCGTAATCGGTTAGGTTCTTGACCACACCTTTAACGCTCTGACCTTCCTGGAGATTTTGCAGTAACTCGTCACGCTCAGCACTATTGGCGGCTTCCATGACCGCGCGTCGCGAGACAACGACATTATTGCGCTTCTGATCAAGCTTGATGACCTTGAACTCAAGCTCTTTGCCTTCGAGGTGCGCTGTTTCACGGATGGGACGTACGTCGATCAGTGAGCCAGGCAAGAAGGCGCGGATAGAATCAACATCGACCGTGAAGCCGCCCTTGACCTTTCCGTTGATAACACCAGTGACCACCTCTTGAGCGACGTGGGCTGCTTCCAGGGTCTTCCATGCCTCAGCGCGTTTTGCTTTCTCGCGCGACAGCTTGGTTTCACCAAAACCGTCTTCGACAGTTTCAAGTGCCACCTGGACTTCGTCACCAATACTTAAGGTGCACTCACCACTAGCGTTTGTAAATTGATCGCGAGGGATGACCCCCTCAGATTTAAGACCTGCGTGGACCGTAACCCACTCGTTGTCGATATCGATAACCACACCGGTAACGATTGAACCGGGCTCCATATCAACAGTCTTGAGACTTTCTTCGAATAACTCGGCGAATGATTCGCTCATTGAACATACCTGTCTAATCGCTGCAAACATCGCAGCACCAACCTTCTTACCCGGCTGGGTCGATTTATAAACGCACTGAGTCGAGGGGTAAGGCCTTTAGTCGCTCGAGTGCACAATCCCTTTCGCAAACACATGAGACATCACTCGCTCGAATACGGCATTAGCGGTCAGGTCGGTACTATCGACAATGACGGCATCGTCCGCTGGGACAAGTGGCGATACCGATCGTGTCCGATCTCTTGTATCGCGAGCCTCAATGGCCTCCAAAAGGCGCGGCAGACTAACATCCTCGCCCTGCAGCTGCAACTGACTTTGTCGTCGCTGCGCTCGCGCCAGGGCAGAAGCCTCAAGGAATATCTTTACCGGCGCATCGGGAAATACAACGGTACCCATATCTCGGCCATCGGCAATGAGGCCTGGCGCCATTGCCAACTCGCGTTGACGGGTCAGTAATGCGTCTCTCACAGACGGAATCGCAGCGACGGCTGATGCCCCCTCACCGCCGCGGACAGACCGCAGTGGTTCAGTGACGTCTTTGCCGCAATAATTGACGCGAACACCGAGATCGGTGGTCACGAACGAGACATCCAAATCGCGCGCGATCTGCGTAACTGACGGCTCATCATCCCACGCAACACCCTGATCTAAGGCGGCAACCCCAACAATGCGGTAGAGCGCACCACTGTCGAGCAAGTGAAAACCCAGATGACTAGCGAGTCGCTGGGCCAGCGTTCCTTTACCAGAACCGCTGGGGCCGTCGACACAAATGACAGGAACCATAGCGCCTTAACCCGCCTCTGAAATGCTTAATCCGACGCCACGTGCGAGCGCGGCGAAGCCGGGAAATGAGGTGGCAACGTGATCACAGTCGTTGACGTGAATAGGTCCGGATGCTCTGGGGGCCGCAACAGAGAACGACATCGCAATACGATGATCGTGGAACGTATCCACCTCGCCCTCGGTGATTTGCCCACCAACAATAGCAATCCCGTCCTCACGGACGTCATTGGTAATGCCCAAGCGCGTCAGACCCTCCGCCATTGAAGCAATACGATCGCTCTCTTTCACACGCAGCTCTTCGGCTCCTGACAGGACAGTTTCTCCTAAGGCACATGCAGCGGCAATAAAGAGTACCGGGAATTCATCAATGGCCAGAGGTACTAGATCTTCCGGTATCTCGATACCCGTCAGCGGCGCTGATCGAACGCGCAAATCGGCTACCGGCTCCCCACCCACCTCGCGTTCGTTCAACACTTCGATGTCAGCACCCATCAGCGTAAGAATGGTTATCACGCCTGAACGTGTCGGATTCATACCCACGTGCTCGAGGATCAAATCAGAGCCTTCAGCAATAGATGCGGCGACCAGAAAGAAAGCAGCAGATGAGATATCGGCAGGGATATCGAGTGATGTTGCCTTTAATGCGCCACCACCCTGAAGGCTGATGACATCGTTCTCGCACTCCACCTCATAGCCAAAGCCGCGGAGCATTCGCTCTGTGTGATCTCTTGTGGTGGCGGGCTCGATGATGGACGTGCGCCCCTCGGCATACATCCCCGCCAGCAGCACGCATGACTTAACTTGTGCGCTGGCCATGGGCATTTCGTAGTGAATACCTTTGAGCACATTGCCACCCTTAACCGTCAGAGGTGGCTTGCCGTCTTCACTTTCTATGACAGCGCCCATCAGTGCGAGCGGTGTCGTGACACGGCCCATTGGACGCTTCTGCAACGACACATCGCCTGTCATCACTGAATCGAACGATTGTGGCGCCAATAAACCGCTCAGTAGTCTGATGCTGGTACCTGAATTCCCCATATCGAGGACACTCTCAGGCGCCTTTAGGCCATGCATTCCAACCCCATCAATCTCAATTCTGCCCTGCTCGGGACCACGAATCGTCACACCCATGTCTCTGAAGGCCTGAACCGTGCACAGTGCATCCTGACCTTCCAGAAATCCGGTCGCCGTTGTCGTGCCTTCAGCCAGTGCCCCAAACATAACCGTGCGATGAGACATTGACTTATCACCCGGCACTCGCAGTGAACCCGTCATCGATCCACCGGGCTCAACAATAAACTTCATGACACTTCCTCTGAATCACCCTTGGGAAGGGGGTTAAGAATATCGTCGTGTGCGCGACGATGGGCACGACAAATTGCAAAATAGTCGTTAAGTGCCGCAGCATCGGCAGAGGCAATCAACGCTCGAAGTGACGACATTTCATTCTCAAAACTATCGATTGCCGCGAGTAACGCGGTCTGGTTAGTCACTGATATATCTGTCCACATCAATGGGTCAGATCCGGCGATCCGGGTCATATCCCGCAATGCGCCACCGCCATGAACCATGGGATCGGACGCATCTCTCTCTAGCGCTCGAGTCAGTGCATACGCCACGATGTGTGGCATATGAGAGCTCGCTGCAAGCAGCGCGTCGTGCTCCTTAACCCCCAGCTCTCGGATGTAGGCCCCCGTTAAGTCCCACATGGCTTTCACCTGATCAGTGGCATTCGAGGCAGTGTGAGGAAGTGGTGTCAAAATCACCTCACGACCGCGAAACAGCGCCGCATCAGCAAACGCAACGCCGCTATGCTCAGAGCCCGCAATCGGATGGCCCGGGACGAAGTTGGCATAGTCGTGCGCCATAGCGTCAACCACATGGCCTTTTATGCTGGCCAAGTCAGTCACTGTAGGTGAGCGATTCAACGAGGTTAACGCATCAACGACGGTCCTCAGCATCTCGCCCGTTGCAGCAGGAGGCGCACCCACTACGACCATATCTGCCGCCGCGAGCACTTCGGATATATCGAGTGAATAGTGATCAATAACATCCAGCTCAAGGCCTCGCTGCAAACTGGCCTCTCTCGGACCCCAGGCCGTCAGACTCCCACTCCAGGAACTCGCCCTCAAGGCGCGCGCAAGCGAACCCGAAATGAGACCTAGCCCAATAAACGCAACGGTGCGAGCGTGAAATTGTGTCATCAGATGGGCGCTTTCGGATAGGAACCCAATGGCTTTAGCAGAATAGAGTTCTCTTCAAGCGCTGCCATTACTTTGCGGACAACATCGTCAGAGAGGTGCCCTTCAAACTCAATGAAGAACATATAGGTCCACTTTTCGGTTTTCGAGGGCCGAGAATCAATACGGGTCAAACTGATGCCGCGCTCTTCGAAAGGGCGCAACAAATTCAAGAGAGCACCCGGACGGTTTCGACTCGCAATCAGTATCGATGTTTTATCCGCGCCACTGGAGGGCACAGTCTCACGACCAATAACAAAAAAGCGCGTCGTGTTGTGCGCAATGTCTTGAATCGCCTCGGCGAGCTTTATGAGCTGGTAGTTCTCTACCGCTAGATCGCCGGCAATCGCAGCCACACCGGGCTCATTCTGGGCGCGTTGTGCCGCTTCACCGTTACTCCGACATACATCTCGAGGGACACCGGGCAAATTGGCATCTAGCCAATCGCGGCACTGACCAAGTGCCTGTTCATGTCCACAAACAACCGAGACATCAGACAAATCTTGTGCGGCGCCCGCGATCAAATGATGAACAACCGGCAACTCGACTTCACCGATAATTTGAAGCGGCGACTCGAGGAAGCAATCCAGGGTCTGGCCTACCATACCCTCGGTTGAGTTCTCGACCGGGACTACAGCCATGTCGCAGGCACGATCTTCCGCCAATCGAAATACATCTCTGATGGTGGGCTGAGGTTCAAGTATCGCTGACTGCCCGAAATGTTTCAGGGCCGCGGCCTGAGAATAGGTGCCGGCGGGACCTAAGAAGCCAACGGTTAAAGGACGTTCCAAGGCCAGACAGCTCGACATGATTTCGCGGAAAATTCGCGCTGCCTGATCCGCGGGTAATGGCCCCGGGTTGCGCGCTTGAATGGCCCGTAAAATCTGCGCTTCCCGCTCGGGACGGTAAAACAGTGCATCACCACCTTGGCTGGCAGCGAGTTTGATTTCGGCGACACGGCGCGCGCACTCAGCGCGTGCGTTAATCAATTCAAGCAACTGTTTATCGATGGAATCGATGTCTGCTCGAATCTCGGCTAATTGATCATCAGAAGCCATGATTTGTCGTCTCTATCCGTACTTTGTTTCGAAACGATGCATGAAATCACACAAAGCATCAACGGAGGATTGCTCAACCGCGTTGTAAATACTGGCTCGCATACCACCCACCGACCGGTGACCCTTGAGGTTAAGCAGCTGCTCAGCCTCCGCCTCCTCAAGAAAACGCTTGTCGAGCGAAGCATCCGCCAGTGTGAAGGGCACATTCATCAAAGAGCGATAGCGAGGGTCCACGGGGTTATTATAAAACCCGCTTTCATCGATTGCGCTGTAGAGCGTTGACGCCTTTTTCTCGTTCAGCACCTGCATTGCCACCAGACCGCCTTTTGCTTCTATCCAGTCAAATACCAGCCCCGATAGATACAGCGTAAAGGTAGGCGGCGTGTTGTACATCGAGTCGTTATCCGCCGCGACTTTCCAGTTCAGCATCGCCGGGATATCGGAGCGCGCACGCTCTAATAAATCGCGCTTTACGATGACTAGACACAAGCCAGCCGGCCCAATATTTTTTTGTGCACCCGCATAGATCACGCCAAAACGACCCACGTCGATGGGTCTCGACAGGATGGTCGATGACATATCGGCAACAACAGGCGCCGCGGTTTTTGGAACGAAATCAAACTCAAGTCCACCAATGGTCTCGTTGGGGCAGTAATGAAGGTACGCCGCACTCTCAGTTAATTTCCATTCCGACTCGGACGGTATAGTAGAAAAATTCGAATCTTCGGATGTCGAGGCCACGTTCACATTGACGTGACGTTTACCCTCAGCAAGGGCTTTCTTGGACCACTGACCCGTCACCAGTTGATCCACCGTGTCATCGGCACAGGATAGGTTTAATGGGACAGATGCGAACTGCTGTGATGCACCGCCCTGCTGGAACAAAACTGCGTAATCGTCCCCAACACCAAGCAGCCTGCGCAGCGATTGCTCAGCGCGCTCAGCAACATCAACAAACTCGGGGCTTCGGTGGCTCAACTCCATGATGGACGCGCCAACACCCTGCCAATCGAGCAGCTCACTTTGGACGCGCTGAAGTACCTCGGCGGGAAGCGCCGCAGGCCCCGCGCAAAAATTATGGGCTCTGGTCACTCTTCTGTCTCGTTGCTACCGCTATCCGAGTTTTCGTCTTTTACCACCGGCTGAACAGGCTCTGCCGCGTCATCGTCCTCAGCAATTCGGCTGACACTGACCAGTGCCTCACCGTCTCTGGTTCGAATGACCCTGACACCCTGTGTGTTTCTACCCAACAGACTCACTTCATCGACGCGTGTCCGAACGGCTGTGCCCTGGTTAGAAATCAGCATCATTTCATCACCATCCCAAACCTGGACTGCGCCCACCAGCGAGCCGTTGCGCTCCGATGTGGACATAGCAATAACACCCTTGCCACCCCGACCCTTCGCCGGAAATTCCGCGTTCTCAGTTCGCTTACCGTAACCATTTTCTGTGACAGTAAGAATGCGACCGCTTTCCTTCGGCACGATTAGCGAAATGAGTTTGTGGCCGGAGGCGAGGTTAATCCCCCGAACTCCTCGCGCAGTTCGTCCCATGGCTCTGACCTGACCCTCATTGAAGCGAGTCGCTTTGCCTTCGGTCGAGAACAGCATGATGTCGCTATTACCGTCAGTGATAGCCGTGCCCACGAGAACGTCGTCTTCATCCAACTCGATC